>WNFO01001626.1_pt1 | contig 17931 bp, 15 predicted proteins | sample 5400251 | NCBI WGS metagenome assembly WNFO01 (sample SAMN13153354, study PRJNA577476) | soil metagenome | isolation source: 100 cm saprolite under Madrone tree | place: USA:California | collected 2016-06-14
TGGATTGCTGCTCACGCCAAATCCGCGGGGCTCACTCTCGTCACCAACAATGAACGCGAGTTCAAGCGCGTCCCGGGACTTAAGCTCCAGAACTGGACCAGCCGCCGTCCTTGATCGCACGAATTGAGTTGCAGTGGCAGAGTCCATTTCTTGGTCCATTCATGGTCCAATAATTGTTACTTGGGGTTCCTAAGCGCGGTTTTGGTAGCCATCCGTGCAGCGTAGTTTCAGGCAGTTACCAAAAGATGGTGCACTGTCACGGCAGAGGTCGCGAGTTCGAGTCTCGTCGTCCCCGCCATTCTTCTCAATCACCCAAGAACGAATGGCCAGTCCAACAGTTTCTCAACCCGTGATCACTTAAGCCGCCTGATTCGTCCGTTTACCGACTTTGATCGCTCCCAAGTACATTCCTGGAGCCCCGACCTGCTTGCTATTCCCGAAGCGCTGTTGCCGCGTGAACGAGTGCCAGAGTCCACTCTAACTTGGTCTCTGGTGTGCCGAGCTGTTCCAGGATTGAGATCATCTGCTCGGGTGAAACTACTTTCCTCTAATCGGACTGAGACGGACATTCATCAGCTCCGTTTGATGATAAACACGGTCTTATCGTCAATACGGTCCTGTTCGCCAATCTGGCGGAGACGATCGTCTTTTTTCACCGCATATTCCAGCAGAGCCTTGCAGATTTCCTTTGCAGGTTGGCGATAGTGCTCACGCATTACCGCTGCAAGTTGCTGACGTTCTTCTTTGTCGCTGCCGTCGTAGACCCCATCAGTATAGAGCAGGAAAATGTCCCCTGGACTCAGCAGCGTGAGCTCCGCCACATCGGAGGAATTCGCGTTGCCCTCACGGGAGTCCAGTGAGAAATACCTATTCCGATCCGGATGATCTTCCGGGATCTGCAAGCCGAGCGGCAGAAATTGCACCATATGGCTCTTATCAATCTCCATGAACTTGCGGTATTCCGCGGAGAAGACGAGTGGCGGTGGATGTCCGAAGTTCACGAATCTAAAATTGCCAAAAGGGTGTACTTCGCCGTAAAGCATGGTCGCTATCTCCTGGGCGCTCTCTTGCTCGCTTCTTCCAAGAGCATTTCGTGCGGTGACTGATTGGGCCAACCTCAGGTTGATCCTCTCGAATAACTCCGGTGTCGTTTTTCCTCGATGATCGAGTTCGGAGAGCATGAGGGCATGGAACGTGTCGTGGACCGTCGACGCGATTTTTGCTGCAATGATTCCGTGTCCCTGAGCGTCCACCAACAGAACTCCCGCCGTGCTGTACAACTTGCGCAGGTCTTCGGCGACTCGGACCTGTTCCGAGCTCCGTGCCTCTCTATACGCGGATTCCATTTCGGGCGTGTAGCCGGGCTTTGATTTCAACCATTTGACATGATCGTCCACCGAATTACGCGGCATCGCGCCTGTCGGGAGCGGCTCTAAATACTGTTTCGATCGCTTCAGGGCCCGCTGAATGCGGGCGTCGATGTCGTAACGCTGCTGGAAGTTTATGTACTCAAATAGGTCGCCGCCGACCGTACCCGCGGGAATGGAGTTGCCGTACATCTCGATTCCTTGCACATGCGGAATCGTGCCTTCCACAGGCATCAGTCGTTTGCGGAGATATTCATCAATAGTTGGAGCGGTGTAGATGTCTGTCATACGAGACTTCCAGGAGGAAGGGATTCACTCCTCTGTAGTTTGCTAGGTCGGTCCATCACATAACGATGGTGTCCCGCTTGAATCAGAATGTGCAATGAGCGAACGACATTTCTACGTCTGTTTCCGTCAGCCGTTCGTAGATGTGGTCTCCGTCGACGTAATCTCATACTTGAAGTTTTCCGGATCGAGACTGTCGAGTCGGCCGTTGGCCGTTTCCGCCTGCGGATACATGAAGAATGCGACTGGCGCGCCGTGCGACCCAGGCAGAGCGACGTCGTGCGCGAAGTTGTACGCCATCCAGTTCATTTCCCAGGATCCGAATAGCCGCGCGCGGGCCTTTTTGACCATGTCGTCCTCCAACGGCCGATTCCCGGGCGGTTCCTCGAGGACGACCTTCCGAACGTCTGCGGGATCGACGGGCACCCAGCCGTAGTCAGCAAGGTAGACCTCAGCGCGGCAGTGTTGCGCTTTCGTCACTTTCTCTGACGAAGCACCGAGGCTCTTGTATCCCATTTCGGACTTGGCGACGCGGATGCCATAAACGTCGCGCGCGGGGAGGCCCGCCGCGCGCGCCAGCCCAACGTACAGCGCGTTTAGATCGGCGCACTTGCCGCCCAGATCTCTGGACTCCAGCATGAAGCGAATGTCGCCGGCGCCGCAGCCGCGCGTTTTCGGATCCCGAAAGGTGTTCTCAACGATCCACTCATAGATCGCCCGCGCCTTCTCCACGTCCGTCTTCGTGCCCTTCGTGATTTCGCTGGCTGTCGCTTTCACGATGCCGTCGGTCGGTATGAGTTTGGTTGGCCGCAAGAAATGTTCCAATTCCGCCCGGCTCGCTTTCGGTGCCGTGCCCCGCGCGGTGAGGTCGACCGCACAATCCATGGTGGCGATCCGGCTCGTCACTGTCAGGATCGGCTTTACCCCGGCCGGAAATTCCGCAGCGATGATTCCGAGCGCGTCGGTCTTGGTCTCGACTATCTTCGCAGTGCCGTCTTCGCAGCTGAAGGTATTCGCGAGCGTGTTCTGGAAAGGCGTTTCACTAATGAGTGCCGCCGGCACCCATATGCGCGTGTTCCCGGAAGTTTTCAAGACTTCGACACGGGTCGTTACTTGAAATGTACGCCAACGGTCAAGCGTGGTGACTTCTGACAACAAGCGCTCGGGCTTCGCAAACGCGAGGCTCACTGACACAATGCTTCCCGATTGGAGAAAATCGCGACGATTCATGGCCTATTCCCTCTCGACCAGGATTCTTTCGACTTCTCTGCTGAAGAACAATTTACACCCAACGTTGCCCGTGTACAATGCAGGTGATCTTCCGCGGCGAGGAGTACAAGCGCGTTCTTGAACTGGAGCGTAAGCTGGAAACTCGACCGAGTTTGCTGCGCTTGAGCGCTACTTACAGAGAATCGCTCGCCGTTCGTCATCAAGCGAGGGAACGGGACCATGACACAAGGCGACACTCAGCCCGCTTCACGCTCTGCGTTGGTCCGGCCTGCTGCGTCCGACGGGTTTGCACTCGGACTCGGGCTTACCAATGAGTGCAACCTGGCTTGTTCCTTCTGCTACCGCGATCCGGCGCGGACCGACCGACTTAGCATCGAGCAGGTCCGATCCGTGATGGAAAGCCTGCAGGTCCGCGCCGTCAATTTGGGCACGGGTGAAAATGGAATGCACCCAGAATTCCGGGAAATCTTAGCCTACCTCCGAACTCTGCAGGTGAAGCTCACCATCACCTCGAACGGTCACAGCGCAGCTGTGCTCACGGATGACGAGTTGCGTGCCTTCCACGACGTCGAGTTCTCCCTGGATTACCCAACCGAAAGCGAGCAGGATGCGCAACGCGGCCGCGGCAATTGGGCCCTGATCCATGATCAGGCAGCACGCTGTGTCGGGTTAGGGATTCCCGTTACCTTTATTGCGGTAATGATGAAGTCTAACTATCTGCGCCTTGCCGAAGTGGCGCGCGTGGTCAAGGGCTACCAGGCGCCACTGCGGGTCAACGTTTACCAAGCTGTACGTTCCGATCTCTACGCCTTGAGTTATGAAGAGTACTGGCAAGGGTTTCGGGCGTTGTTTGCAGAAACTGATGTGATCGGCATCGGGGAACCACTGGTTCGCGCTATGGCTGGTTTGCCACCGAGGACCGGCGGATGTGGAGTGAGTACTGTGCGAGTTACGCCCCGCGCTACTAGTCAGCCTTGTGTCTACTGGCCGGGAGCTGGTGAACCCCTCTCACTCCTACTGTCGCTCCGCTCAAGACTTGTAGAAACTCCGCCATTTGTGGAGGCGCGCAGCGCGCCAGAGGCTTGCCGTTCCTGCGCTTACCTTGAGTCTTGTTATGGCGGGTGTGCCGGGCGGCGCCGCATCCAAAACGCTCTCGATCAGCCGGACTTCTATTGCCCGATTGTCCGCGGCGAGGTGCAAAAGTTGGAGGTCCGCTTGGCTTCCGCTCGCGAGTTACCCAAAGGCGAAAGCGCATGTACTACCATCGTGATTGCGCGTGATTGAAATATCTGCGTTTCTTGATTGCATTAGTATCTATTCATACCGCTGCGATATTAAAGAAGGAATAGTATCGAAGACCGGGAGAATCATGATGACAACAACTACGACCCAACCGCCAGACAATACGTCCCAGGCAGCCGGCCGACCCGATGCGGCAAGAGGCTTGGCATTGGTTCGCATGACAATCGGTGCGATGTTCGTGTGGGTCTTCTTCGAGAATCTGGGGAAGGGCGGCTACAGCCCAGCGGGCTACGCTGGGGTCATCAATTACTATATCAAGGCGAGTCACTCGCCGGCGGCGTGGAAAGCCGTCATGGGATTTATGGCAAGCCACGCCGCCATTGTGGCCCCGATGCAAGCCATGACAGAGATCTCAGTCGGAGTCCTGCTGATCATAGGTCTGCTCACACGCCCGGTAGCTTTTGTGGCGTTCGGGTTCCTCGCCAGCCTTTGGGTCTCGGAGTTGGGTACATCATGGATTTGGGAACTACTGGTTCCGGTGGTCGCATCGCTCGGACTCGCGTTGGGAGGCGCAGGCCGTGCCTGGGGCATCGATGCGTTGCTGGCACGGCGGCGCCCCGCGTCCCCGTGGTGGTGATAAGAGAATCTGAGTGCGAGTATCGGTCATCATTCCTACCCATAACGAAGCGCAGGCCATTGGCCGTGTGCTTGCCGATCTGCCTTCCCATCTCGTCACGGAGGTCATCGTTGTCGACAGCAATTCGACTGACGGAACGCCCGATCTCGCCCGGAAGATGGGGGCACAAGTCATCCAGGAGCCTCGCCGAGGATACGGGCGCGCTTGTTTGACAGGGCTTGCGAGTACGCAAAGTCCTGATGTGGTCGTTTTCCTCGACGGAGACTACAGCGACCGCCCTTCGGAGTTGCCGATAATCTTGGCACCGATCATCGAGGGGCGTGCTGACATCACGCTCGGTTCGCGCTTCGGCGGCAAAAGCAACTCCGGTGCGCTACCGTGGCACCAATCATTCGGCAATCGCCTCGCCGCCGGCCTAATCAGGCTTTTGTACGGCGTAGAGGTCAGTGACCTCGGTCCGTTTCGCGCCGGCCGCGCAGATGTGCTGCGCGCTCTCGCCCTTGAAGAGGCTACCTACGGCTGGGCGGTGGAAATGATCGTAAAAGGGGCCATCGCCGGATCTCGCATCGTGGAAGTCTCTGTGAGCTACTACCCGCGCATCGGAAAGTCCAAAATTAGCGGTACGGTGAAAGGCACGGTAGGAGCAGCGTGGTTCATCCTGAGCCGCATCGTGCGCTATTATTTTCGACGTCGCCGGGTGGGAACGCCGCGACCGGCGTAAGTCCCGATGGACCAATCGCTCATGGAATCCTCTAGCCAAGCCACAGTGCGTTTTTCTCAACCAAACCGGACGTTAGTCATTATGGCGAAAGCTCCAAAGCCGGGCATGGTTAAGACCCGTCTCACGAGGAGCCTTCCTTCTCCCGCAGTGGCAGCGCTGTATCGCTGCCTTTTAGAGGACACCCTCGCGTTGGCAACCTCATTGACGAGCGTGGAGGTCGCGGTGATGTGCCCCGAGTCGGATCAGGCCGAATTGGCACAGCTATTAGGTAACACGGTGCAGGTCGTGGCACAAAAAGGCCGCGGTCTCGCAGCCGGGCTCACCTCTGTTTTTCGACATTTCACTGCTGCCGGCCGACAACACGTCATCGCATTCAATAGCGACAGTCCACACCTCGCGCCGTCGATTCTGGACAGCGCGTTCGAAATACTGGTCACGCATGACGTGGTTGTCGGGCCAACCTACGATGGAGGCTACTATCTGGTTGGCGCCAAGTCCGCTCACCCGACGCTCTTCGAAAGCGATCATATGGGAACAGGGAGTGCGCTCGACGGATTGCTGACGCGCACGAAGGTCCTCGAACTCTCAACCGGCCTCACGGAACCCTTTTATGACATCGACGTCGCCAACGACTTGTTCCTGCTGGCTCGGGAATTGCGGCTCACTCCCGAGAAGGCCCCAAGGACTGCAGGCTGGTTCGGCGAATGGCAGCAAGCAATCGCGCAACTTCGTTATTGAACGGGAGGCCTGTGAAACTGACACCCTCGCACAGGCTGTACGGACTTGGCGCCATCTTGCTTGTGGCGCTGACGATCTGCTCCCGCAAGCTCGGCAGCGTTGGTGAATCGTCCTTCATCATTCCTCTGGCGGTTGCTGGCATCGTATACCTGTTCGCCATTCGTGAGTTCTTCTCTATCCCGAAATTCCCGAACCGCGTGATCGTCGTCGGGCTCGTGTTGGCGGCTCTGTGGCATCTTCCATTTTTACTAATGGCGCCGGGCGAAGATGATGACGTTCATCGATATGTTTGGGATGGCCGCGTGCAGCGCCTCGGCTATAACCCTTACATCGTCGTTCCAAGCGACCCTGCGCTCGGCGGGTTGCACACACCCGAGACCCGCATGCTGAACAACCCAGAGGTGCCGAGCCCCTATCCAGCCGGTGCGCAGCTCTTCTTCCGGGCTGTTACGGCGATTCACGAATCAATCTTCGCTTTCAAGATTGCATTTGTCGTGTGCGACTTCGCAATCGTACTTCTATTACTCAACGTGTTGCGTCGTGGCGGCCAAGGAGAACACTGGGTTCTCGCTTACGCCTGGCACCCGCTGCTCGCCGCGAACGTCGCCGGCAGTGGGCACATCGATATTCTAGGCGCACTGCTGCTGTTGGTGTCCGTCGCAGCGCTTGGACGCCGCTGGCGGATGATCGCTGCGATCGCGTTTGGGCTGGCTGTGGCCGTAAAATTTCTTCCGATCGTGCTGACTCCACTTTACTGGCGGCGCCTGCGCGTTCGCGATGGGCTGCTGGCGGTGCTCGTTTTCGGACTGGTGTATGTGCCGTTTCTAGAATACGGGCGGATTCCCATCGGATCCCTCGGCACCTACGTGCAGAGGTTCCGCTTTAATGATCCCGTTTTTGCAGCGCTCGAGCGAGTGACGGCTCCGCAGATTGTGGCTGGGTTGGCAGTACTCGTCGGCTTCCTTACCGCGATCTGGATCAGAAGAAAGTCCGCGGAAGGGTCTTCGGACGCCTATGCTTGGCCAATGGCAGCATCGCTTTTATGTGCGCCGGTTGTATATCCATGGTACCTGCTATGGCTGTTGCCGTTCATAAGGTCGACTTCAACTGTGCCGCTCATGATCTGGACTTTGAGCATTATTCCCACTTATTATGTCTGGCATTTACGCATGGTTGGACAGCCGTGGTTAGTTCCTGACTGGATGATGATGCTGGAATACGGATCCGTGGCGGTAGCTGCTGGCATTGTCGCCTTGCGTAGGATCACACGATCGGCCGCAGTGCAATGCTCAGCGGACCGGGTAGAATGAAGGCCACTGCACCAAACGAAATTCACGCATCTAGGGACCTTTGTACGTCATCCAAGAGGACGTTCGTTTCATTCACTAAGGAGACATCCATGACAAAGTTGCGCCGTTCCATGACGATCTGTTGCCTAATTTTGGGGGTGCTGTTCCTTGCCGGCGATTTCCGAGCCCAGACGCGCCCGCCCATTGTCGAACAGCTCGCCAAAACCTACGGTCTTGATTCGTATGGGCAAGTTGAAGCGATCCGCTATACGTTCAACCTGCAACTCCCAGCCTTGAAGTTGGATCTCTCTCGTTCCTGGGAGTGGGAGCCCAAGACCGGGAAAGTCTCCTACGAAGCAAAGGACAAGGACGGCAAGCCGGTCAAGGTTAGCTATGTTCGGTCGCAGATCAACAGCGCACCTGCCAACGTGAAAGATGAAATCGAGCCGGCCTTCGTCAACGACAATTATTGGGTGCTCTTCCCGTTGCATGTTTACTGGGACACGAGCGCGAATGTGGAAGAGAAGGACAACCAAAAATTGCCGATCGGAAAGGGTACGGCGAAGCTGGTGTCGGTGAAATATCCTGCGGAGGTTGGTGGCTACACGCCGGGAGACACCTGGGATCTTTACGTCGGGTCGGATGGGCGAGTCGTGCAATTCATCTATCATCGCGGTGGACCGAAGAAGCCGAGCAACGTCACAACCACCTGGGCGGGCTACAAGAAGGCTGGCCCTCTGCTCTTCTCGACGGACCATCGCGGAACGGCGGACGGCAAGCCGGCGCGAATTTTCTTTACGAATGTGGCCGTCAAGGTAGCGGGGTCGGACACTTGGGTGGATGCGAAGTAGGAAACGCGCGGGCTCGTTCCGTCGATTGATGTCGATCTTCACGATTTCCGAGCGCCTTCATCATGGTGCGGCGGCTCCGGTGGGAATCACAGGAACTAAGAGTGCCGAGGGGTGCTCGGCATCGTGCAGGATCGTGTTTGTGGCCGAGACAGACTCGCCACTCGTCGCTTGATTCGCGCCGGTGTTCAGGTTGCGATCAAAGCGCGGGGAATTGCTGCTGGAAACTTCCAAGCGAATCATGTGACCCTTCTTAAAGACGTTGCTCGTAGCCCATAGGTCCAGGGAAATTTTGTAGACCTGGTCCGGATTCATCAAGCCGGGCCTCTCCTGCGAATCGCGATAGCGCATGCGGAGGATTCCGTCGGTAAGATTCATCGCGAAGCCGTCGGGTGAGACGTCCACGAGCTTTGCCGTGAAATCAGTGTCCACTGCCGAAGAACTGGCCCAGAGTTCAAGCGTGACTGGCCCGGTGACCTCCGTATCCTCGACAAGCGGCTTGCTGGAATAGACGAGTACGTCGTTGCGATTTTCAGCGGCGCGCTGGTCGCGCGGGCCCGGCTCGTAGTGCTCAGCGTCGCAGCAGAGCGAGCCGCCGATGGTGGGCACGGGATTCGAAGGATCGTATTTGAATTTGTCGGGCGCTTCCCGTTTTGGTGGCGTGAGGGAAAGGCCACCGTCGCCGCGCAGCGAATTGGCCGAACCACCGGAATGCAAGAAGTAGCGAGTGATTTTATCTTGCGGGGGAGGCCAATCCGATTCTTCGTGGTATTTGTTCTCTCCCATGACAAAAATGCGGACGGGCTTGCCCGCAGTGGACCCTTCGACGGCAAACTCGTTCTGGACGCCTTTGAAGAGATAGTCGTACCAGGCAATCAAGACATCGGTAGGCGGAAATTTGACCGCCTCATCGCCAAATTCGACGTCGCCGATGTGGCGCCCGAAGCCGGCATGCCCGCCGATTTGCACAAGCAGACGCTGGCCGTTACGTGCCGCTTCTGTGCCGCCGTGCGCCTTGATTCCCATGTAATTCCTGAGTGTGCCGGCTAGAAAAATGTCGTACCAGCCGCCGATGTGGAGGGCCGGAACCTGAATATCCGAATAGTGCTCCTCGATGGACCACTGCTTCCAATATGCGTCATAGTCGGGATGCGCCAGCCAATCAAGATAATACGGCGCAAGCTGGGCCGTGGCGTCGGCGGCAGCCGGAAGTGAGGCGTAATTGAATGCCGGATAGCGAGTGAGCGGAAGCATTGGCGCGCCTAGCAGCGCGTTGGTGTTTTTCGCAATCAATCGCCACAGCGTGTTCGTGGCGAGTTGAGTCGTCCAATTTTGATCGAACCACTGCTCGAGCGCGCCGCCCTGATACGTCCAGCCGTCGTGATAATTGCTTGCCGTGACCACCGGGCAGATTCCGGCGAGATGCGGAGGATGGGCAATGGCAGCGAGCACCTGTGTTGCGCCAACGTAAGAACCGCCCGTCATGCCCACTTTGCCGTTGGAGTATGGCAGCCCAGCAGCCCATTCCACTGCGTCGTAGCCGTCGTTAGATTCATGGCGAAACGGGTACCACTCGCCTTCAGATGTGTAGCGCCCACGAACATCCTGCACGATGACCACGTAACCGTGTGTGACAACCTGATACGCCGGCGCGACCGCCCAGCCTACGCTTTTGTCGTAAGGCGTGCGCATCAGGATGACCGGGAATCTTCCGTCAGCCTTCGGACGGTAAATGTCCGAATAGAGTGTCACACCGTCACGCGTTTTCATCGGGACGCTATTCTGCGCGATTACCGCATAGCTTTGCTGCGCGCGAACGCAATTCGCTGCTGATACAACTACGGCAAAGATCATCAGAATCGTATGTAAGATTCTCCGCTGGAACAAAACCGCCTCCTTGCGCGAAGTTGAAATGAACTACCAACTCGAAGCAAAATCCGCATCTGATCCCGCAGGCCTTGCAGTTCACGAAACCTGAATCGCGGATTGTAGTAAAGGATGACCGGCGGGACAAGGCATCGTACCAATTCGCTAGCGCAACCACTCGGCAAGATGCGCGCGAACGAATTCGTCATCCTGCAAGTGAGGATAAAGCTTGCACACGCGATCTATCTCTTCCGCCTGGCCGGGAGACAGGTCTTCGTGCGGGTCAAGACACCAGCGCCCCTCAAGTAAACCTTGTCTTCGCAGAATTTCGTGAATTCCAGGAATGCATCCGCGAAAGTGGTGAGAAGGATCAAACAGCGCCGCGTTTGCGTCTGTTATTTGCTGAGCCAGTGTAAGTAAATCGGATGGAATATTATTCGAATACTGCCTGGCGGCGGCAAATTGCGCGACCGCTTTCTTCGTCCATACCGCCCAGTGACCCAATAAGCCGCCGGCAAAACGAATACACTCGCCGCCGAGGTCGTAGGTGGTGAGCAAATCGATCAAAATATTATCGTCGTTGCCCGTATATAGAGCGATTTCGTTGGCGCGACCCGATTCGGCGATGGCGCGGATTACGTCGAGCGTCTGATAGCGATTAAAGGGCGCAATCTTGATAGCAACAACATTTTCAATTTGACAGAACTCACGCCAGAAAGCGTACGGCAGAACGCGACCGCCGACGCTTGGCTGTAAATAGAATCCGACGATCGGGATGATCGACGAAACGGCCCGAGAATGGTCAATCCACTCCCCAATCGAGGCATCGGGGAGAGCGCCGAGGCTCAAAAGCACAGCGTCATAGCCGAGCCGAGCGGCTACTGCGGCTTCCGAGGCGGCTTGCGGCAATTTCCCGCAAACGCCAGCGATCTTTACAATCGGGTGCGCGCGCATCTCTTCCATGGCAAGTTCCAAAACGGGTTCGAACAAGCCGATGGCGGGATCGCGAATGGCAAACTGCGTGGTGTGCACTCCAACGGCGATTCCACCGGCACCGGCCGCCAAATAGTAACGCGTCAGAGCGCGCTGCCGACGCTCATCCAATCTGCGTTCCTCATCGAGTGCGAGAGGATGCGCCGGTATCACCAACCCGGAAATAAGCTGCGCGCGCAGAGACATTAAAATTTTCCATCGCGAACCTCAAAATGCGTTGGTTTATTGAGGCGCGCCCCTCCAGAAGAAATCCAGGCGGCGGTCCAGTCGATCATTTCTGAAATCGTTACCGTGGGATACCCGAACATTTGATGCGCCTTTGCCGCGTTACTCAATAAAGCGGTGGGCATTTCGTCTGAACTGAAGGTAGGCTGTACACAAAATCGACGGCCGAATTCTTCAGCGATGTACCGTACACTCAAAGTTTCGGGGCCTGTGAGATTCAAGAAGCAGGGCGGCGACTGGCAGAGCGCGAAGGACCGCAGGCAAATCGAATTCGCGTCGCCTTGCCAAATAACGTTCACGAGCGCGGTGCGGAGATCAATCGGCCGCCGCTCAAACACCCTTGCACCGATATCCAGCAGCACACCGTAGCGCAGGTCAGTCGCGTAATTCAATCGAAGAATGGCGACGGGAGTGCCCCACTGACGTGACCCGTACTCAAACATTCGCTCTCTTCCCAGAGCAGACTGCGCGTATTCACCCTCCGGCGCCGCGGGAGTCGATTCGACGGCTCCACCCTGCGTGGCGTGGCGCAACGGATAGACATTGCCGGTTGAAAACGCGACGATACGCGACGCGCGGTAGCGCTCAGCAACCAGTCCTGGCAAATATGTATTCATGGCCCAAGTTAAATCCTCGACGCCGGTGGTGCCAAATTTTCTGGCAGCCATGAAAATGACGTTGGGAATGTCAGGCAGTTGTGAAAGTGCACCCGGGTGAAGAAGATCCGATGCCAGCGTCTCGATGCCGTCAGATGCCAAGCTTTCGCGCAAGCGAGGATCGGAAAATCTCGCGACCGCCACGATTCTCTTGCAAACCTCGCCCTTTTGGGCGGCCCGGCGGGCGCGTCGCGCCAAACTGGGTCCCATCTTTCCGCCCGCGCCGAGAATGAGCAAGTCGCCATCCAGCTGCGCAATCGCAGCGACGTCGGCGTCAGATGGGCGGGAAAGAATTTCTTCGAGTTCAGCTTCTGTTTCTATTCGCATGCTTAACCCAGTTCGAATCCGGCAATTGCGTAAACCATGTTGTCGTTTTTATGGAAGCGATTTCCAAAGACCATGCGCTCCAAGCGTCTCTGCGGAACAAATCCGAATTCCGTTGCCATCTCACAAGCATTCTTGTTTGCGGTCAGCAGATCCCAATACCAGCCTGATTCTGACGATCCTCGCAAGCATTGTTCTATCACAAGACGAGCGGCTTTCTGCTCTTGAGCGATACACGGGCCTAAATAGCTGGAGTGCGCACCATTGCGGGAGAAACTATAAGCGCCGGCGACGTTATTTGGAGGATTACGCAATGCCAACTCCCGGAGAAGCGACGCGCGATCTGCGCCGAACGCCTCAAGATCGGCCGCCAGCGAATATTGAACGGACGGCGGAACGGGTTTGAGGGGCGCATGAGTCCAGCGACCATCGTGATACCAGCGCTCCACAATCTGCTCAGTTTTGAAGCCTAGCTTTTCGTAGAGCGGCAGACCCTGCGGGGTGGCATCCAACTTTACACTTTCAATTCTCAGAGCGGCCGAACGTTCAAGAGCAGCCTGAACAAGCCTTTGCGCAAAGCCCATTCGCCTGTAGTCCGGCATGGTCAGCACCATTCCCATCCACGCCAGCCGGGTGCCATAGCAGAGCAATGTTGTCGTCGCTACGATGCGATCATCGACCTCAATCCCGAAACAGCCCTGCGGTTCGAGCCGCAACAGTGTCTGCCAATCATCCGTGGTTTGATTCCATCCAGCCAAACGTGAAAGCTCCATGGCAGCGGCCAGATCGGCGGCGTGCAACAGGCGGAGCTTTCCTCGGGTCATGTGGATGCGATCCCAAAATTCATCATTCCGGTTTTCGCTCGGGCAAGGCCAGCGAAGCTGATGATCTGTCAGGATTGGGCGATACGGCAAATATCGCAGCGCCTCCCAGCAATCCCGCAACGGCTATGATGTTCCAGGCCAACTCGTAGCTGTTACGAGCGTCAAAGATTCTTCCCGCGATCCAGGGCGCCCCCCACTGTCCGAGCGAATAGCCCATTATAATGAGCGCCAGCAGTTTCCCGAGCGAGGCGGTCCCAAAACACTCCGCGGCAACCAATGGAATCAGCATGTAGTCCGCGCCCATCGAGAAACCAAAAACTGCCACGAAGGCCCAGATCACAGCGGGATAGTGCGCAAAATTGAGCAACAGGACTGAGACGCTCAGGATGCCGTAGAACAACGCCATGACATCTTTCTTTCGAAAGCGATCGGCCAAGTAGCCCACCAGGACACGGCCGCCAAGGCTGGCCACCAGCAGAGCCGTAAAGAATCGCGACGCCATGCTGGAGGAATAGCCCTCATCCTTCAGAAACAAGATGAAATGTTGGATCACCGCTCCAATGGCGCCGATGACCACGGTTGATCCCGCCAGGATAAGCCAAAAGTTCGCGGTGCGAATCGCAGACTGAACGTCGACCGGCCGTAAGGAGGAGTTTCCGTATTCGGCGATTGCAGGAGAGCCATGTTCATCAGTGGCCCCATCCACGGAAAGGCCCTTATCGGCCGGGACCGAGCGCGTGACGAAAATGCCCACTGGAATCAGCACCATCATGACAAGCGAGCCGACGGATTCCAGCGCGTGGCGCCACCCGAAATTTCGAATGAGAAAATTGGTCAACAGTGGAGAAACAACACCCCCCAGACCTAGCCCTAAATAGACGTAGCCCATAGCGCGCCCGCGCCGGGCTCGGAACCATCGAGCCACCAGCACTTGATTACCAATCGGACCGGCCAGCACGTAGCCCAGCACTTCGGTGATGCATAGTAGTTCGTAATGCCAGAGCTTGGTCATGGATCCCATAAGGATCAGGGATATGCCGATGAGTCCGACACCCGCGAGAATTACCCATCGGGCGCCTACACGGTCGATTACAGTGCCGGCCAGCAATCCAAAAGGCAGTCCAGCGATCAGAAATCCCAGCAAAAAACCCTGCGTGAGCTGTGCGCGGCTGAATCCCAACGAATCGGCAAGCGCCGGATAAAAAACGGGAAATCCATAAAAAATTATGCCGACCGCGAAAAATAGATTGAGAAACGCCGCAAGGACAATCCACCAGCCATAGAAGATTCGAGTTGATTGAATCGTGGACACGAAGCGCCGCCAGTCCCCACTGGCAATGGAAACATATGCGATGCCCACACTTTTGTCCAAGCTCTTTTCATAAAGTGATAGATTCGGTGCGGGGAAAAAACCACGATGAGTTTGCCTATCTTGCGGCTGGGAGCGGTCAAAGACGTGTCGCGTTTCCAGCAGCATTTGCGTATGCTCGGTTTGAATCTTCCATGTGATTCTGAGGTTCTTTCCGGACCGGAATCTCCGCTCCTCCAGCCGCTTTCACGCGGGGAAATTAATCTGGCCAACCGAATTGCGGTCCATCCCATGGAAGGATGGGATGCCACACCGGATGGCAACATCAGCGAAAGCATGTTGCGCCGCTGGCGCCGGCTGGGCACTAGCGGCGCAAAATTGGTTTGGGGCGGAGAAGCGGCAGCCGTTTCTCATGCTGGCCGCGCCAATCCGAACCAGCTGGTGGTCGCGGCGCATACTCTCAAGGGCCTGGAGCAGTTGCGCGCAGCTCTGCTCGAGGGACATCGTCAAACGACAGGCTCCTGCGACGGCCTGCTGATCGGTCTCCAGTTGACGCACTCTGGGCGATACTGCCGGCCAAACGACCACGGGAAGCCGGAACCCCGAATTCTTTATCATCATCCGATCTTGGACAGACGGCTGGGACTCGGGACGGATTATCCTCTGCTTACCGATGGGGAGATCGGTGCGATCGTCCAAGATTTCCACCGCGCGGCGCGCGCCGCGAGCGAGGCAGGATTTGATTTTGTCGATATCAAGCACTGCCACGGATATCTGGGACACGAATTTCTTAGCGCATACACTCGCGAAGGTAAGTACGGTGGAAGTCTGGAAAATCGGACACGGTTTTTGCGCGAAATAGTGGCAGGCATACGCTCGGGGGTGCCGGGACTGCAGATTGGCGTTCGGATTTCAGTTTTCGACACCGTTCCATTTTTCGCGGACCCGGCGCGGTTTTCCCAGGGTAAGCTCGGACCCGGAATTCCGGAGAAACATGGGGATTTACTGCCGTACCGCTGGGGCTTCGGCGTGAATTCCGTCAATCCCACGGAGCCGGACCTTGGCGAAGCGGAACGCTTGTTGTCTGTACTCGAGAAAATGAAGATTCACCTAGTGAACGTCACCGCTGGAAGCCCCTATTACAATCCGCACATTCAGCGGCCAGCTTTTTACCCGCCATCGGATGGATATCAGCCACCTGAAGATCCGTTAACCGGAGTGGCGCGGCAGATGGAGGCAACAAGAAAACTCAAAGAGCAATTTCCGAAGCTGATTTTTGTAGGCACCGCTTACACTTATTTGCAGGACTACCTGCCACACGTGGCGCAAGCGGCCTTGAGAGAGGGCTGGGTCGATCTGGTTGGATTGGGGCGAATGGCATTGACCTACCCGGAATTGTTGTGGGATTCCGCCACGGGACGCACTTTGCAGCACAAGCGGATCTGCCGAACTTTTAGCGATTGCACGACAGCACCACGAAAGGGATTGCCGTCCGGATGCTACCCATTGGACGGTTATTACAAGAGTTCAACACAAGCGGCGCAATTGAACGCGGCGAAAGCGAAAGGTTGAAGCCTGCATAGTGCTTGCGGGAACGCAATACGAATTCAAGAGTCATGCTTCGTTTTGACGTTCATGATGCCGGGTAAATGAGATGAACATCAGTTCGATAACGGAACGGCGAATTTTCCGCCGCAAAGTTCAAGGAATCGCGGCCGCTCTCTTGCCATACGAGCTGAACGGGCAAATCTCGGTCGAAGCTTTTCAGCGTCACCTGGCGGACACCCACCGAGTTGGATTGATGAACGCAGTAAATATGGATACTGGTTATGTGAACTATCTCGATGACGCTGAAAGGCATGACGTCTTGCGATGGACGAGAGATGCCTTAGGGAAGGGCGTTCCATTCGTTGCGGGCGCGTATATCGAAGGCCAAAGCGGAGACCTGGTGGCGCTTTATCGCCGGCAGATGGACGCCATCGTAAGTCAGGGTGCGACGCCGATCTTGTTTCAGACCAGCCGACTGCACGGAAAAACGCCCAGGGAGAAAGTAACGATCTACCAAGAGGCCGCGCGCGGTTATTCCTGCGTGTTGGCGTTCGAGCTCGGAAGCATGTTTGCATCCAACGGTGAGATTTTTGACCAGGAAACTTTTTTGCGTCTGATGGACATTGCGGAGATTAAGGGACTGAAGCATTCTTCACTCGATCGGCTGCTGGAGCTCGAACGTTTGTCGCTGCGAGATGCGCACCGTCCTGACTTCCGCATTTATACTGGCAACGATCTCGGCATCAACATGATTGAGTATGGTTCGGACTATTTGCTCGGTCTTGCTACGTTTGCTCCAGAGAAATTTGCGGAGAGAGACAGGCTTTGGGAGCAAGGAGATTCCGGCTATTACGCGCTTTCCGACGCCCTGCAGCATCTCGGAAATACAGCCTTTCGTCAGCCGGTTCCGGCCTACAAGCATTCCGCTGCGATATTTCTGCACCGGACGGGGCGGATACCGTCCAGTCTGTCGCATGCGAAAAACGCGCAACGTCCATGCTGGGAGCCGGAAATATTACAAGATTGTGCGGCACGTCTGGGATATGAATTCGCAAAGTAATACATAAAAATGGTGCGCAATGACGAATAGCGAATCGCAGCTGTTTTCGTTGCCGCTATTGCGCCACCTGTGGTCTGCGGCTGCAACAGCGCTAGCTTGCCGGCGGCGCGACTCTTGACACTTCAATCCAACACTACTTTTTAGTTCTTGAGAGGCCGCCTTATTGCGATGAGCGACATTTGCTCCAAGTCAGGGAAGTGCCCTTCGGCGTCGGGCGAGCGGTTCGATGAGGGAACCTGTTGCACCACAGTTTGCGCCGGGAGGGGTGTCTTGAAGTATTCCGAATAAATCTTGTTGAATGCCTCGGTGTCGGAAATATTGTCGAGGTACACAGTTGTAGAGACGACTTGGCTGAAATCCATGGAAGCTTCTTCGAGGTTGTCGAGTAGGTTTCGCATGGTTTGCCGAAGTTGAGATGTGGTCGTAGCGGCATAGACGCCTCCATTTGGTCCGGGGATAAATCCGCTTTTCGCCGAGCAGTAAAGGGTATCGCCCGCGAAGACACACGGACTGGCGGTCGGGCTCGGCGGCATGTTCTTCGGACGTATTGCTTTTCGGCGGCCCAAGTCGCGCACGGCTACTCCAGTGAAGGCGATGTGTGTACCTTCCGGCAGACTGGACACTTCGATGGTGGCGCGAGCCGGCGTGTTTCCAAACTCAAAGCGCCGGGCATACCGTTGGTTCATGACTCGCATTGGCAGGTCGGGCGTGAGATAAGGATTCACGAAGACCATGTTGGCGTTGGTGAGTCCCGCGGCCTGCAGGACGG
>WNFO01006346.1_pt1 | contig 17921 bp, 13 predicted proteins | sample 5400251 | NCBI WGS metagenome assembly WNFO01 (sample SAMN13153354, study PRJNA577476) | soil metagenome | isolation source: 100 cm saprolite under Madrone tree | place: USA:California | collected 2016-06-14
TTGCGCTGAACGCCCGGAGTTTCGTCAGTGTCATGCCATTCACGATCGCGCCCATGGCGTGTTCCCGCACGCCGAAGTGGATGTTGCGCCCGCGATACTGATTCGGGTAGAACTCTCCCGCGCCGTCAAACGTCAGGTTCGTCTTGTTGGATTTGGCCAGGTCCGCCGATCCGCCAATCAGCCACGGGATATTCTTCGCCAGCGCGTTCAGGGTTTTTCCTGAAGATTCGCGCGTCGCCATGCCCTTCGGATCGGCGGGAAAGCTCGGCAAGTCTTTGTCCCAGCCGTCCGGCAATTGGCCGCTCTGCATTCTGTTCAGTTGTTCGGCCTGCTGCGGAAACTGTTTCTTGTACTCCTCGTATTTCGCCGTCCACGCGGCGCGGGCCTCGGCTCCGCGCTTCCCCACGCCGTTCTTGAACCGGTCGTAAACTCCGTCGGGGACCAGAAACTTCGCGTCTTCCGGCCACCCGTAGTTTTTCTTCACCAGTTTGACTTCCGCCTCGCCCAGCGGCTCGCCATGCGCTTCGTAGGAATCCTGCTTGTGCGGCGATCCGTACCCAATGTGGCTATCCACCACGATGAGCGTGGGCCGGTCTTTCGACTTTAGAAAATTTTCGTAGCCACCGGCCAGCATGTCCAAATCGTTTGCGTCCGTGACGTGTGTGACGTTCCAGCCATAGCCCGCAAAGCGCGTCATCACGTCCTCGCTGAAGGACCACTCGGCGGGACCGTCCAGCGTTACGTGGTTGTTGTCGTAGATCCAGCACAGATTGGACAGCTTCAGATGCCCGGCGAGGGAAGCGGCTTCTGACGCTACTCCTTCCATGAGGTCGCCATCTCCGCAGATCGTATAGGTGTTGAAGTTGAAAATTTCAAAACCGGGGCGATTGAAATTTTCCGCCAACCATTTGCCGGCGATGGCCATCCCCACGCTATTTCCTGCCCCTTGCCCCAACGGCCCGGTCGTGGTTTCCACGCCGGAAGTTATGTGCGACTCAGGATGTCCAGGGGTCTTGCTGTCGATTTGCCGGAAGCGCTTGATCTCCTCCATCGAGACAGCAGGATCGTCTGTAACCTTTCCTTGGGTATTGACCACGCGCACTCCGGTCAAGTGGAGCGTGGCGTAAAGAAGCATCGAGGCGTGACCCGCGGACAAAACGAAACGGTCACGATTTGGCCACGTGGGATCCATAGGGTCGTAGCGAAGAAAGCGCTGCCACAGAGAGTAGACAACTGGCGCAAGACCCATCGGGGCGCCGGGATGACCTGAATTTGCCTGTTGGACCGCGTCAATCGCCAGGGTTCGGATGGTATTGATGCTTAGCAGGTCGAGGTCCAGCTGGCTCTTCGGCTGACTCACATTAGCTCCTGTTGCGGGCAGGAAGACACCCGCAGCTCAACTTCAGATTTTAGATGCACCGCGTTACGGATCGGGTCAAGAGATTTTACGCCAAAACGAAAAAACCCGCTCGCCTGAACACCTGCCTGGAACCCGTTTGAGAGCTTCGCACCGTTTATCTAGTGTCCTGTCCAGCAAATCCTCTGAAATCGCTTCCGCCGTTTCTTCACGCTCCTTGCCCTCTCTGCTCTCTGTGAACTCTGTGTTAAGCATTTTTCCGCCAACTCAACGAACTCTCGAACTATTTACTGTAATTTCCGGGAGACCACCCCGGCAACGGTAAACAGTAAATCTGAAATACGTCGGGGGAAATCCAGAACAGGCAGGAGCTTCTATCGCTTACGAAAAACTCAAAACTAACAACCAGCTCCAGACGCCCATCTGCGATTTGCGTTGAGCGCAGTCCGCGCGCATGTTACTTTTTCTTATCTGCCCTGCCCGGGTGGCGGAATGGCAGACGCTGAGGACTTAAAATCCTCCGGGGATTTTTCCTCATGTGGGTTCGACTCCCACCCCGGGCACCAGTCTTTCCGTTTTGTTTTCAACTAGTTGACGCGCCCCTTCGGAAACTGTACCTGTTTTGTACCTGCCATTTGCGAAGCAATGACGGGATCATCGGCCCAAGCGCGCTGCACATCGGCCTCAAGCTGCTCTTGGCGCGAGCGAATCCACGGGCTGTAATGTTTTTCTGTGATCCGCACGCTTTGATGGCCGAGCAATATGGAGACGCGCTCAATCGGGACACCCGCGAGAAGCAATTCGACGGAGAACGTGTCGCGGAATCGGTGCGAGAGCATGTTGCCCTGACCCTTGGGCACCTTGGCAAGGACGAAAAGTTTGCGTATGCGTGTTTGCCAGCTACGAACAATACTTTCGAGTTTGCCCACTCCGCTCCAAAAGTACAGCGTTGGTGTGACTCGCGGAGTCTCTTCGAGAGACTTCAGGACAAAATCAGGAAGGACCGTGTAAACGGGAGTTCCGGGCCTTGGAAATTGATTTTGTCAGCCTCCACGAAGGGGTTGATACTTCGACGCCAAACGGAAGGCTGATCTTCGGAATCTTTGGTTCCATCGCGGAGTTCGAACGAGAATTGATCACAGACCGGGTTCGATCAGGGATAGCCCTAGCAAAGTCCCGCGGAAAGCGGCTTGGGAGGCCACGGGTCAGCGTGGACGGCTCAAGGATTGCCAGTCTTCGCAAAGCGGGGCGTTCTTGGGCTGCAATCTGCGAGGAGACAGGCGTGAGCAAGGGTACCGCCCAGCGAGCCGTCCTCGGCTTGCCCAAAAACCCCACCGCTGTGGCGTCTGCAACTGCTTGAATTCATGGCCGGGCGTGTCCAGAGTTTAGACTTGCCCACAAACACTAGTTTTTTGGTCATCGCCGAAGGTTTTGAAAAATCTATGGAACAGAAATGGCCCTCACACCTGGTCGTCCTCCGCCACGGAGAATCTGCGCGAAACGTCGCCAAAGACATTGCAAAGGCTGCCGGGAAGCACTCCTTCGACCTCGGACTTCGTGATCTGGAAACCCCACTCACGAAGCGAGGCCATGAACAGGCCGGCGAGACGGGCCGCTATCTTTCCAGCCGCTACAAGTTCGACGTCATCTTTTCTTCCCCGTACCACCGCGCCCTGCAAACGGCTGATGACATCACATCGGCACTTCACAATTCGCCGCGACTTGTCATGGAAGAACGCATTCGTGAGGTTGAATTTGGAATCCTTGACGGACTCACCGGCGAGGGAATCAAGGCAAGATTTCCTCAAGAGTATGAGCGCCGCAAACGGGAAGGCAAATACTGGTATCGCCCGCCTGGAGGTGAGAGCCGCCCGGATGTCGCGCTCCGAGTACAGAGTTTCCTTGGAACCTTGACGCGGGACTACAGCAAGAAAAGCGTTCTCGTCGTCTGCCACAGCGCCGTCGTTCTGATATTCCGTCGTCTCCTCGAACGATGGAACGAGGAGGAATACCTCAAAATTGATCGCGAGCAGGATGTCTTAAATTGCTCGATTACCGCCTATCGTTTCGATTCAAAGATGGGCAAACTCACCCTCGATTATTACAACAAGGTTTCTCACTTGGATGGAGAGCAGGTTTGACCGACATTCCTCTTCCAAGCATTCGACCGAGTTGCTAGGCGCATTCCTTAACGCTAGAATCGCCCCCACCAGTAGGCCCAACATCCGGTTCTCAATTCAGGAGGGAATATGAAAGCAAGAGCGACCGTACTGACTCTGGCATTGTGCTTTGTCGGCGTGGCAGTGTGCTTCGCCGCCGACGCATTTATCGGAACCTGGAAGTTGAACGAGGTCAAGTCGAAGTTCAGCCCAGGAGCGCCGAAGAATGCCACCGTTGTATACGAGGCTGTGGGAGACAACGTGAAGGTCACAATAGATGGCATCGACGGCGATGGCAAGCCGACACACAACGAGTGGACGGGCAAGTTCGACGGCAAGGACTACCCGGTCACCGGGGATCCGAATTCAGACACGCGGTCCCTCAAGAAAATCAACGATCACACGCTGACGTTTGCCGTGAAGAAGGGCGACAAGGTTACGACTACTGGTCGCATCGTCCTGTCGGCTGACGGTAAGACCCGTACAGTCACCACGAGCGGAACCGACGCGAAGGGCAACAAGGTCAGCGGCAGTGCGGTATACGACAAGCAGTAGCGGGAACTCCCAGGCGAAGGACAACAATACTGATGTCAAGGCGCTGGCGATCCGCAAGCATCATCTAGAGCCGCAGGCTTCTAGAATTCCAGGCGGGTCGCAGCCCCTTACGGGGAAGCGAAAGACGAAGCTCTTTGCGAATTGTCGGCTTTAACTTAACCGGTTATTTCCCGCTATGCCGTCACTGGTCGGGCATTCTCGCGGATAATGACCGGCGATAACGGCCCGGCACATCTCACATTTCCTTAGACGCTCTGCGGCTTCGGCCATTCGTGGTAGCAGAGATGGCCACAGCCGCGGCGGCATTTTAGTTCGCATTTCCCAGCAGCGCTGCGACGCAGATGCGTCCCGTAGAGCTGCCCCGCTGAGAGGAACAGATGCAACGTCGAGAGTTCTTTGCTGCCGGCGGTCAAACGCTGATCTTCACGTTAGCCGCCCGAGCGACAGGGTCGAATGGGTTTAGTCCTTTATCTGCACAGCAGCCATCGCGAGACTCGCGAGATACGCTTGAGCAACGTCTCGCGGCCGTGATTCAGGATTATGACGCGCAAGGAAACCACCGCACGGGAACAGAGGTGGACACCGCGTCAGCCCAATGGCTAGCAGAGGAAGTGCGGCGGCTTGGCGTGAAACCTTCGCTTGAGCCCTTCACTCTCAACCGGGTGGACCCTCAGTCCTGCTATCTGCGCGTCGGCAGTCGCCGTATTGATGGCGTGCCCTTATTCGACGCCGGCTTTACGGACGGTCAAGGGGTACGTGGGAAACTGGGTTTCGTTGGCAGCGATGCAGCAATCGGATTGCTGGAAATTGGGCCGTTCAAGCTGGCCGAGCCCAGGGCCGAGCATCAGGGTTCTATCTTTACGGCGAGGCGTAGCTCGCATAAGGGCGTGGTGCTCCTTACGCGAGGCAGGAGGCCGGGGCTATTTCTTAGCAACGCTCTTGCGTTCAGGAATCCGTCCGGTCCGCCAATGTTGCAGGTGTCCAACGCGGAAAGTGAGTGGCTCAAAGAACAGTTGCAGGTCCAAGCGGAAGCAACGCTTGTGGTCCAGGCAATCCGGACAGCGGCACAGGCGTTCAATGTTACGGCCAAAATCTCGGGGAGCAACCCGAAACTTGCCCCTCTCGTCTTCATGGTGCCGCGGAGCGCGTGGTGGCAATGCATCAGTGAACAGGGATGCAGAGTGGCGAGTTGGCTCGAGATAATGCGCGCTCTCGCGGCATCCAAGCCGGCGCGCGATTGTCTCTTTGTAGCATTCAGCGGCCACGAACTCGGAGTGCTGGGGACGGCTGCCTACATAGAAAGGCGTCCGGACCTGATTCGGCGTGCGCACGCATGGATTTTCCTTGGGTCCAGTATTGGGGCGCCGCGGCAGCCGAATCTCATCCACGCCTCGGACGAGGTGCTTGAGGGATGGATCACCAGTGCGATCAAAAAAGAAGGACTCACTGTTGATGAAAGAGCTCCCCACAACTCTCCAGCTCGCGGGGAAGCCTCAGTAATTCAACAAGGGGGCGGGCGATTCGTGACCGTCGCCTGCGACAGCGAAGTCTACCACAGCGTGGCCGACCGCTGGCCGGACGCCGTCGATGTGGCAGCATTGGCGCGCTATGCCAAAGCGTTTGCGAACGGAGCACTCCAACTCGCGGAGCAAAGTAACTAGTTGCCTTCGTGGCCAGGTCAAAAACTGCCAACAGATGTGGCCCGGAACGAGGTCCTTTTGTTGAATTTTTCGGGGGAAAAACGACGGCAGAAGAGCTGGTCGAGGACTTAAAGGCCCACAGAAGGCTGGCCGCCACAATGGGCGGGTGTAGAATCTCTCGGCTATGCCTTTCCGTGCGGGGTTCCCTATCGTGAAATCACAGCGTCCAAAAGTGGAGCCGATTCGCAACCCACAACTTAGGTCATGCACTGATTGCAATCCCTCGCCTTGCCTTGGGAACACACGACAATCTGCGTCGCTTCTCAGATGTCGTTCCTTGTCGCTTGCGGTGTTGGAGAAAGCTTTATAGGGTTCACGTGGTCCCCGTGTTGAAACGCAAAATCAAGGAGGTTCACGATGAGATTTAGTTCAAAATCAAGGGTAGGCACCATTCAGTGTATTTTAGCCCTTTGCTTTGTGCTCTTAGCCTCTCTATCCCATATGCTCTATGCACAGCAGCCGTCATCGAATCTGGTGCTTTACGACAACTTCGATGAGAGGTTTCTCGATCCAGCCAAGTGGTCTCCTTACGGCGCGTGCTTTACCTGGAGTGTGCTGGAGTGCGTCAGAGAGATTCAAGAGGACAGACTTCGGTTAGCAGTTCGGAGTTACGGCGAAACGAACTCGAACCAGGGCAATGGATATGGACCATCCGAAGTACATTTCACTAACCCCACTCCAATCAGGAGTATCGCGGCATCACTAACCGTGCGGCGGACGAGTGGAACAGGTTGCCCTGCGAATACAGGATCGTCTGGCGCACACGCCTTACTTCAGGGAACCTTCTTTAACAGCGGGACCGGTAATTCCAATGACGACGTGCAAGCCCTTTTCATCTTCAACCATCTTCCCACAGATCCGCAAGGCTACCTTGATGCGACAGCGTTCATGCACTGGCAGGGTCAGTTCTTTGGGTTCGTCGACCTGGGTCCTTTAAGCGTCGGACAAAAGGTCATCGCACAGCTGAGTTGGGATCAGCCGCATTCCCAATTTGTTGCGAGCTGGACTGATGCCGTGACCGGTAAAATGACCCAGGCTTTCTTGCCTTACACGATGGCGGACACGACGCCCCCGGTAGTTCCCGATAAGCTGTTGGGTGTCAGGACATTCGCGCCTAACTGTATAGGGACACAAAGGACGTTCGCCGATATGGAAGCGACATTCGCTAAGGTCATGGTTGGAAGGTAAGCAGGAATCTGAATCGAGCGACGCAAAAGCCCCGGACTTTGAGTGCAAGCCCAAACTTCCAGTCCGGGGCTTTGCCATCTTTAGGGGCAGAGACGTGAGTAGGAATATGCCGACTTAATCAAGCATCAGTGTGCGTGGAAAGACAGGAATGGCAGGGAAACGGTGCTGACGACATGAGGAGAGTCGGCATAATCCGTGACGCGGCATTATTTGCTGGTCGTGGGCCAGCGACAGTCAAACTCTTTTGGGACTTGTGGAACACGAAACAATAGAATTTTGCCTCCGAGCGCAACTTGCACTTGTCCAGTAATGCGACTTTAGTCGTCGCAATGGATGTTCGTGCCCCACAGGTACCTAAAGCGGTCGCGGATAGAGATCAACCCGACCAACTTCTGTTTCTAGCGGGCTGTCCTCACGCCGCGCATACACCCTACTCCATACCGGGCCCGACCGGACTGGGAGCAGCGCTTTCCCACTCCCACCATTCCCAGTGAGGTGGAAAAACATGTTGGCCTTTCCGTGGTTGAATGGCCGTGAATTTTCAGGAGGCCCGACTCCCCAAGGACTCTGCAGTGGACACGACCTCGTAGCAATCAAACTGCACGCCCACACTCAGCGAACCGTTGGGAGAAGTGACAGGCTTCACATGGACCACGTGACCGATACAAACCCAATCGGTTGCAGGCACGTGGCTGATTTCCTCTGGCATCCTGAAGTGGAGCTGCACTGCGGTGCTTCGGCGTAGGGACAAATTCGTCGCAAAGTGCATGCCTCCTGCGGAGATAAGGGGAGGCCCAGGGCTAAAATGATAGAGACTTGTTCTCTGCGGACCGGAGATAACCCTTGATATATCACATCGGGGAATCACCTGAGGGCGAGTTACAGTCTTTTACCGATTGACAGCTCAATCGATCATGAATAGTTATGTGTTGAATACAAAGACCTGCGAGTGGGGACTGGTCTCGACGAGTGAGCCCTTCTATTCTGCGGCCCGGCGTAATGTCTCGCTCAGAGAACGCGTACCGCAGGAGGGCGGGGCAGCCACGTTCGAACAGAAATCGAGCAAGTCCAAATAATGTTGCGTGAGTGAGTTATGAACGGTAATGCCCAGCGAAGGAGACGCAACCAAAGGCTTTTCGAAGGCAGACTTGAGAAGCGCCTCACTACGTCAGTTCCCGTCTACCTCGCAAGCATGGGAGAACCCCGCGCCCGTGAACGAACGGTTACGGAAAACGTCAGTCCCCACGGTGCCCGCGTAATCAGCAAGCGGTCCTGGCGGTCTGGCGAAGAGGCGCTTATTGCCCCCTTGACGGGTGAGTTTCCGCAAGTAGGAACTGTGGTTTATTCCCGGCGCAAAAACGGGGGAGGGCGCTTTTGCCTGGGTGTAGAATTCCCGGATCGCTCGGTCAAATGGGAGAATTAGTCCGTCCCAAGCGTAAGAAGACTTAGACCCTCGCGCAGAGGCGGTAAAGAAAGTTAATCGTATGTTGGGCCCCGTGTCGTCTCGTTCCACGGCAGAAATTCAGACGGGAAGCCTTCGCGGACGTTTGCGGTCTGCATAGAACGGCGATGGGGACAAAGCCCCTACCCGCTATCGCAAGCATGCGGCTGTTCCTCTTGGCAGTCATTTGCCGTTTTTCAGTCCTTTAAGATGCTGAATTCCATTCGTTTCAACAGCCTCAATTGCAGCCAGTTTTCTGTCGACGTGTTCGTTGCGTAGGCGACCTGAATGCAGCAAACAACGCATTCCTGCGTGAACCCCACACGTAGGACAGCGTACGGAGTGAAACAACTTGGGCGTCATGTCGTTCATTCTCATCGTGACAGTTTGCGGTAATACATGTCCGAAATCTGTTCACTTCAGCACGCTCGGGTAATTTTGTCTCGTTTCCAATCGCTTGACAAATATATCTAAATGGGATAGGTCTAACGTAGTTAACCGGCGAAACAAGGTCGGAGTAGTCAAATAATCATCACGAACTGCCGCAGGAGCAGGCGCTTAAAGCTCGTTTACTGACATGAATGAGAGGCAACACAGATAAGTAGAGTTCGTTCGTGGACATTTGCTCTTTTCCTTGACAACAAGTATCAATCCGAGTAACATTTCCCTTAGATATTCATCCGTCTTGGAGTGCGGGAAGCCCTGCTCCCACTTTCTAATTTGTAGCCGATCCCTTCGCCGCTGGTATTCCCGGGCCTTCCCAATCCCCGATCGGCAGACCGTTGGCTCCTTCTCGCAATTTCAATGCAATGCAACTGCTTTAGAATCAACACTTGTTAAAAAAAGAGGACAAATGACCCCATTTGCACAATTTTGGTGCAGCCTAACCCTTTTAGATGCAACACTTACAAAAACACGGGGGGAGGGGAGGGAGGGTATGCGGCGTATTATGGTCAACTAGCTGCCCCAGAGAGACCGTCTCGCCGGACGCTCACCTGCTGGCGGACGATCATTCGGCCTACGGTAGACTCGCCCCCCATTTCCACCGTCGTCGCATGACTTGTCACGCTTGGAATACCTGAACCGAAACTTCTCCAATACCCGTGGACAAGAAACTTCTGCGTCTGGCCCCCACTTCTCCTACAATCCTCCGGGACGCGGATTACCTGCCCCAACTTTAGAGCTCCGCGGAGGAATGTGTGACCTCGAACGACAAGTTCGATCTGATCGTGATCGGCTGTGGCCCCGCCGGTGAAAAGGGGGGCGCGCAGGCTGCCTATTTCGGCAAACCCGTTGCCGTCATCGAGCGCGCCGAGCACATGGGTGGAAGCTGCATCAACACCGGCACCGTTCCCAGCAAGACCCTTCGCGAATCCGCGCTCTATTTTTCCGGCCTCAAGCAGCGCGGTCTCTACGGTATCGACTACTCGCTCAAGGAGAATCTCACCGTCCACGACTTCATGCACCACGAGCGCGAAGTCGTCGATATGGAGCGCCGCCGCATTCTGAAAAACCTCGCACTCCACAAAATCGAACTCGTGCGCGGCCAAGCTGCTTTCATGGACCCCCATACCGTGGCCGTTTCCGGCGCTCAGGGCACACGTCAGTTACAAGGAGAAGTCATCCTCATTTCCACCGGCTCTAAGCCCCATCGCCCTCCGGAAATTGCCTTCGACGACATTCACACTTTTGACTCCGACACCTTTCTTCAGATGGACCGTATCCCAAAAAGTCTCGCGGTCATCGGCGGCGGCGTCATCGGTTGCGAATACGCCTCCATCTTCAAAGCCCTCGGCGTGGACGTCACTCTCGTTGACGGGCGCGATCGTCTTCTCCCCTTTCTCGACAATGAGATTTCCAATCGCCTTCGCGACCGCCTCGCCGCCCTTGGCATGCATTACTTGTTTAACGAGCGCCCCGTCAAAACCGAAAATTCCGCCAGTGGCGTGCGCCTGACGATGAAGAGCGGCAAAACCCTCGAGACCGATGCGGCGCTCTTCGCTGCCGGCCGTCGCGCTGCCGTCGATGGCCTCGCTCTCGAAAGAACCGGCTTGGCCATCAATGATCGGGGCTATATTCCCGTCGACGAACACTACCGCACGGCTGTTCCGCATATTTATGCCGCCGGCGACGTCATCGGTTTCCCCGCACTGGCTTCCACTTCCATGGAGCAAGGCCGCGTCGCCGTCTGCCACGCTTTTGGGCTGAAGTATAAGGAGCGCGTTGCCTCTCTGCTCCCCATGGGCATTTACACGATTCCGGAAATTTCCTCTGCCGGTGAGACCGAAGAATCCTGTAAGGAAAAGAAAATCGACTACGTCGTTGGCCGCGCTCTCTACGAAAACAACGCCCGAGGCCACATCACCGGAGACACCGCGGGCATGCTCAAGCTCATCTTCGCCCGCGCCGATAAGAAACTCCTTGGCGTAAGCATCATCGGCGAAAACGCCACCGAACTCATCCACGTCGGCATGATGGTCCTCGACAACGGCCTGACCATCGACGAATTCATCGAGCAGGTTTTCAATTACCCGACGCTCAGTGAAACTTACAAATACGCCGCCTATGATGGCCTCGGCAACCTCGCCGGCCACAAACTCCGGGAAGGCTAATATGGAATCTGTCTCGAAGCCCTTTCCATTCACTCTTGCTTGCCTCTCGATGTTTATCAGCGCGGCCTTTCTCTTGCACGCGGCAGTGCCGCATACGCCTTCCACATTCGGCGCGAACCCCTTTCTGCGTTCCCGCAGCGCCCTCCGCGTCTCTGAGTTATCTTTTTCCTCCTCGCTTTCCATCAGACCACTGAACGCTCAGGTAGCGTCAAACCGCTCGCATTCCTACCTGGGTTTCGACCGCAACATTTATCCCGGTGACGCAGCAATGCCAATTCTGCGGAACACGTTTGCGTTCACGAACTACTGGCTCAGCCCTCCGCCCGGAGAGAGAACAAATACGTGGCGCGGCAAGCGAGAATTTCTTCGCTCCCGAGGTTTTGGCTTCCTCGTTTTGTACCGCGGCCGCGAGAGCCGCGAGCTCAAGAATGAAGCCGCGGCAAAACGAATCGGAATCCAAGATGCAAAGGACGCCGTGGATGCTGCCAAGTCCGCAGGGTTTGCTTCCGGAACCATCATCTTTCTCGATGTCGAAGAAGGCGGCCGTCTGCCCGCCAGCTACCACGCGTATCTCGGTGTTTGGTCCGAAGAGCTCACCCGCGCCGGCTATCATCCGGGGGTTTATTGCTCCGGCATGCCTGTCAAGGAAGAGCCCGGCGTCACGATCACCGCAGCCGATGACATTCGCAACGACGCCGCGTCACGCGATATCACTATCTGGGCCTATAACGATTCCTGCCCGCCTTCGCCAGGCTGCACTTTTCCGCAAGACCCCCCGCCGCCTTCTTCGAGCGGCATCGGCTACGCCGCCGTCTGGCAATTCGCGCAATCCCCGCGCCGCAAGGAATTCACCGCGCATTGTCCCGCCAAGTACGCACCCGACGGCAACTGTTACGCCCCTGACGACATAGCCCGCTCATGGCTTCTCGATGTGAACACGGCAACGTCGCCCGATCCCTCCGGCGGCGCCAAATGATCTTCCAGAAAACACAAAGAGGCGGATTTGACCCCGCCTCTCTCCCTGCGACCTGCAGCAGTGTTCTAAATTTGCCCAAGTCCGCCGTCGACAGGGATCTCAGCGCCTGTGATAAAGGACGCATCCTGCGACGCGAGGAACGCCACAGTTCCGGCGATTTCCTCTGGCTGTCCGATTCGCTTCATAGGCACCTGGGAAACAAAGCCTTTGATCATTTCGTCCATCACTTCTTTGGAGAGCCCCGTGCGGGCAAATCCGGCCGGTGTCTCGATCGGTCCCGGGCTCACGGCGTTTACACGGATGCCGCGCTCCACTAATTCCGCAGCAATCGAACGGGTGAACGAACGCAGCGCGGCCTTCGTGGCTGCATACGCCGTGCCGTTCGGCACTCCAATTTCGCCCGCCACCGAGGTATTGATAATGACCGAAGCGCCGTCATTGAGGTGGGGCAACGCTTTTTGGATGGTGAAGTAAACCCCTCTGGTGTTGATGTCGAACAATTCGTCGTAGAGACCTTCGGATGTGGCCGCCAAAGGCGCAAATTTGTAAATCCCTGCGTTCGCAAACAAAATGTCTATTTTGCCAAGCTTCTGCGACACCGTCGCATAGAGCCGGTCCAGATCCTTCGCAACGGATACGTCTGCTTGCACCGCCACTACGCCGTTTCCGATCGTTTTCACGGCTTCGTCCAGCGTCTTCTTGCTTCGGCCAACGATCGTTACGCGCGCGCCTTCTTCCTGCAAACGCTTCGCCGAAGCCAGCCCGATACCGCTGTTTCCGCCGGTCACCACTGCTACCTTTCCTTCAAGTCTCTTCATGGTTGTCTCCTGTCGTTGTCTGCGTGGTTCCGAAAGCCGCTCCGCGGTTGCGGTTCTTATGCCGCTTCCCGGGCTTTCTGAATTTCGATGTTTAGATGACTATCGAAGTAATCGGTTGCATCATTGTTAGCGGCAGTTTCCGGAGGGTGGATCTTTGTGGCGGGAAGGACGCCAGGTCCGCTACACTTCGGGCAGGCCCATGGACCGCGCTCAGGTTGAAAAAATATCGAAAGCCCTCTCCGACAAGACGCGTCTCCGGATTTTCGAGACCATCTCCGCCACCAAGCACATGAACTGCGGCGAGATCGTTTCGATGCGCGGCGTAGCCCCTGCAACCGTTTCACACCATCTCAAGATTTTGAGCGAAGCCGGACTGATCGAATGCCGCCGTGAAGGGCAATTTGTTTACAGCCAGGCCGTTCCTGAAACCATCGAAGCGTACACAAGCGCGCTCACAAAAATCGCCGGCGGAAAGAAATCGGCGCGTCGCGCCTGAATGCAATCGTTCAGTTGGTGGGATTTCTCGGAAATTTGAAGTACGGCAGCCGCACGCCCTGATCTATGATTTGATCCGCTCGGATATTCGCCGGCACTTCGAATCCTTTGGTCCCGCCGTTCGTTACGTAATCGTCTTGATCAACGCCGTCGCCGCTCACACCCAATCCGGCGATCAGAGCGCCGTTTCGAAATAAACCGGCACTCCCCGGAAAGAAAACAATTCCGCTCTTGTTCGTATTGGACGCGCCGCTCTGAAATCCCTGCGTGCACGGATTCGCCAGGTCCATCGTGTACAAATTGAAGAACGGCCCGGCGCTAGAACCGTCAATTCCGGGCGGATAGAGCGGCTGCGCGCCAAAACTGATCGTCCGGTTCGTCACTGCCGTTCCCATCGGCACGCCGTTCAAGTCCGCTGCCGTCCGCGACGCACTGTTGAAGTACACCATGTTGCGCGCCTTGGTCGCCGCCACATCGATGCTGAACACAGTCGAATCCTGCATCCGCCGCAATCCGATGATCGTTCCATCCAAGTCTGCCACCGCGATCACCATGCGAGCTTTCGAACCCAGCGGCAACCGAATCGCAGCGCGCGTGGTATTCGCTGTTGTTTCCGCGCTATCCAAGATTTGTTTCACATCCGCCGCGCTCAAACCGCCCAGCGGCCCCGCCGCGGGTAAAATCAAATCGCCTTCTGGCGGCTGCCCCTGACTGTTTGCCGGCGCCACCAAAAAACTTCCCGTTCCTGCAACAGGTCCCGCAGAAAAACCGGAAGGCCGCGCGGTCTGACTCACGAATGGGAGCGCGATGCCTCCGATAAAAACTACTCCCGGAGCCGTCGGCGTTGGCCCAAACGTATCCGTTGGCCCGCTGCGCGCCGCTGTCGATCCCGCAAACGCCGCAAACTCCGCAACATTCAGGTTGCTCGACGTTGTCACCACACCGATTCCGCCGACCACGACATTTTTGTAAAAAATCGGCACGCCACCTGGATTCACGGCGGTCGCATTCGAATCCGTGATGTCGGCCTTGCCGGTGAGCACTCCGAGCCCGAATCCTCCGCCCAGCGTCAGAGAAGGAGGAATCTTGCTCTCGAATATCGGATCGCTCACCAGCGTGCAGCCGCGATTGGTATTTTCAATACCATAAAGATCCGCTGGCGGCTGATTCATCACACCGGGCGGAAAATGAATCCCGCTGATGAACCGCACGGTTCGCGACGAGAGAGGCGCCTGGTCGTTGCTGAAAAATGCTCCGGTCCTCGCGAGCGCAACGGCCACGTCATTTGCATTTTGCACCTGCGTAAAATTTCCGGTCGCCGTTGCCGGCGCATTTTGCGTTCGAAACACGCCCAGCACAAATCCCGCGCGGTCCACCACTGCTACGGCCATATCGACATTCACGGAATTCACCGCTGCCTGCACAATATTTTGCACGTCGGCTACCTGCAGAGCCTGCACCGTGGGAATTGGCGGCGGCGTCACCGGTGCGCTATTTCCGCCACCACACCCGATCAGCAGCATCGCGATCACTCCGGCGATTCCGAACGCCAGGAAAATGGCCAGCGCCAGCGTTTTCTTTCGTTGCTGTAACGCCCGCCGTGATTCCACTGGCTTCCGCAGTCTATGAGTTGTATGCATCGCGAGAGTACTTGCGTTCGTATCACACTCGTTTGCTGCTGCTCAACGCCTTTGCCGGCCCCTTGCGTCGAACTGGTGAACGTATCGCAGCTTTCGTTGCGTTATCGAATGACTCCACTCCTCCGGGAAAAGTGTTGCTCGCTGTTCGTCGATATTGTTATCTAGTAGTCGAATCCTGTTTCTTTCATCGATCCGATCAGGCCGAACGCATGATCCTTCTCTCCCCGCGGCAGGTTCGACGCGCGTTCTGCGCGGCTTGCTGCTTTGCCTACCTCGTTCTCACCCCGAGCGCCGCCGCAACTCTTCCATGTCAATCTCCTCCCGCTGCGCAAGACTCCGCAAAACAGTCTCGCGAATCCGGCCCGCCCCTGCGCATCCCCCGCCAGCAAGCGCAGACCACCGCCGCGCTCGATGGCCTCGTCCGTGACGCCGGCTTCTCCAACATCACTCTTCCGGTTCCCGCTGCAATACTCACACTGCACAACGTCCAATCCGGCGAAATCTTCAGCGCCACCACTTCGGGAGAAGGTGTCTTCCGGGTTTTCCCCCTGCCGCCGGGTCATTACCAGTTCCGCGTCGAAGCCAAGGATTACGCGCCGTTCATTCTTCCTGATCTTGCCCTGCAGCCGAACGAAGTCTTGACCCTTGAAATCTCACTTATCACCATCGCAGCCATGGAGGCGCGCTCGCGCCTCCCGCGCCTCCCCGAGCTTGGTCCTGCACTCTCTGCCGAAGCGCAACCTTCTTTCGGAGCCTATCGCGAGATCCGTCATCGCCTCGATTCCGATCCCGCCTACATCGAAAATATTTCACCGGACGCGCTTCCGCCTGTCGCGGACGTTTTCAACACCGTTCCAAACCGCTGGGCTCTCGAGCAACCCGATTACCGCCGCTACTCACAGAAAGGCGAGTACATTTACACCAAACCTCGTTGGTACGACCCCTTCAATCGAAATCGCTTCAAGGGTGACGAGCCCATCTGGCCCGCGCTTCTCGGCCAGCAAACTTTTCTGAACATCACCGCTTCTTCCGAATCCTTTTTCGATGGCCGCCGCGTCCCTTCCCCCAGCAACGTCAGCAGCGCGCGCCCGGGCAGCTCCGGTTTCTTTGGCAAGGGGGAACAAGATTTCTTCGATCAAACGCTTCGTTTCGCGTTTGATCTATTTCACGGCGACGCTTCCTTCAAACCCGTCGACTGGCGCATTCGCGTCACTCCGGAGCTCAGCCTCAACAATTTGAAAGTCCGCGAGCTCGGCATCGTCGGTCCCAATCCCCGCAGCGGCACGGACCGCTTCGACGATCACCTCGGCCTGCAGGAAGCTTTCGTCGAAGTGAAGCTCCACGACTTCGGTCCCAATTACGATTTCATCTCCGCGCGCGCCGGCATTCAGCAGTTCAACGCCGACTTCCGCGGCTTTCTTTTTGTCGACGAACAGCCGGCCCTGCGCATCTTCGGCAACCTCCACAGCGATCGCATCGAATACAATGTCGCCTATTTCCATTTCCTCGAGAAAAATACCAACAGCGGCCTCAACACCTTCGACCGTCGTCACCAACAGGTCCTTCTCGGCAACGTTTACTTGCAGGATTTCTTTTTTCCCGGCTACACCTTGGAGTTCGTCGCCGCCTGGAACAAAGATGATCCCAGCCTCCACTATGACGACAACGGATTCCTCGTCCGCCCTTCGCCGATCGGCAATGTCATCAACCAGAATCCCGGTGCCGGCCCCATCCTCCACGGCATTCGCGTCGGCTATTTCGGCTGGCTCGGCAGCGGCCACATCCACCGGCTCAATCTCACGCACGCCTTCTACCAAGCCATCGGTGAGGACACTTTCAATCCCATCGCCGGACGCCGCGTCACCGTCAACGCGCAGATGGCCGCCGCTGAGATCTCGTACGATAAGGATTGGATCCGGTACCGCGTCTCCGCCTTCTACACTTCCGGCGACGCCAATCCTCGCGACGGCCGCGCTCGCGGCTTCGATTCCATCGTCGATCTTCCGAATTTTGCCGGCGGCCTCTTCAGCTTCTGGAATCGCGAAGCCATTCGCCTTCTCGGTTCCGGCATTCTTCTCACCGCCCCCGGTAGCCTGATTCCCTCGCTTCGCTCCAGCAAAGAAGAAGGTCAGGCCAATTTCGTCAACCCTGGCATCTTCCTGGCCAACGCCGGCGCCGAGTTCGATATCACTCCCAAGCTGAGGGGCTTCGCGAATTTCAACTTTCTCCGCTTCGAACGCACCGAGCCGCTCGAATTCCTTCTCTTCCAATCGCCGATTCACCACACCATCGGCGAAGACTTTGGCATCGGCGTCGAGTACCGCCCGCCTCTCTCCGAAAATATCGTCCTCACCGGCGGCGCTTCCGCCCTCCAACCGGGCCAGGGTTTCAAAGACATTTACACGAGCCGCACGCTCTTCTCGCTTTTCGGCTCCGTGAAGTTTACTTTCTGAGCCGCGCCGATCATGAACAGCAAACGCCAGCCCGCTCCTTCCTCTCTGCGAACCCTCAGCGTTCTTTGCATCTCTGCGTTATCTTTTTTCTTGGCTCTTCATGCAAGCTCAAAGCCTCCTGCACGCGCCCCGCAAGAGGCCGGCCCGTTTCGCGGCCAATCGCAGGAAGAAGCCGATCGCAAATCATCCGGCTGTATCTCCTGCCACACCTCGACGGACGAACTCACCATGCATCCCACGAAAACCGTTCATCTCGGCTGCACGGATTGCCATGGCGGCAACTCTTCCGTCTCGGTCAAATCCGGCGCCGCGCCGGACTCTCCCGAATACAATTCCGCTACGGAAAAAGCCCACGTCCAGCCCCGCGATCCTTCGTTGAAAAATCGCTCCGCGCTTCCCGAGCGCATGTACACGAAGTGGCTTGCGGAATCCGCCGAGTACGTCAAATTCGTCAATCCGGGTGATCTCCGGATCGCACCCGAAACCTGCGGGACGTCAGGCTGTCACGCCGCCGAGACTCGCGCCGT
>WNFO01006386.1_pt1 | contig 17915 bp, 15 predicted proteins | sample 5400251 | NCBI WGS metagenome assembly WNFO01 (sample SAMN13153354, study PRJNA577476) | soil metagenome | isolation source: 100 cm saprolite under Madrone tree | place: USA:California | collected 2016-06-14
TGACCGTGCTGTTGACGCTCTCCGTCATTGTCGCTGGTCTGGCGACTTATGGGAAGCTGGCTGTCAACGATCTGCCTGCGGTTGATTATCCGGTCATTCAAGTCACCTGTTCGTATCCCGGTGCGGACCCTACGACCATGGCCAACAACATCGCCACGCCGCTGGAGAAACAATTTCTGCAAATCCCCGGGCTCGACATCATCACCAGCAACAGCACGCAGAGCAACACATCGTTCACGTTGCAGTTCGTTCTGAGTAAAAGTATCACCGACGCCGCGACCGACGTGCAGGCCGCGATCCAGCGTGCCACGGGCAAACTGCCAATCGACCTGCCGAGTCCGCCCACATTCACCAAGACGAACCCGAACGATCAGGCCGTTTACTTGTTAGGCCTGATGTCGGATACGCTCACCGATTGGGACCTGTATAAGTATGCATCCACTGTCGTTGCGCAGCGCATTAACATCCTGCAGGGTGTCTCGCAGGTGAACATTTATGGCGTGCAAGGCGCCATCCGAATCAAGGCCGACCCGTCGGCACTCGCTGCGCGCGGCCTGACGATGGATGATCTAGCCAGCGGGATTAAATCGGGCACGGTCTATTCTGGCGCGGGACAATTCGATGGCGCGCATCGCACCTTTGTGCTGCAGCCCGATGGGCAGATCGAGAAGGCGGAAGGCTATCGCGGTTTGATCGTGGCTCGCAACCCAAACGGTTCGCCCGTTTATCTGGGTGACGTCGCGGAGGTCAAGCAGAGTGTGCAGGACGAGCGGCTTTCGCGTTTCTTCTGGGTGCGCGGTTTTAATCCGCCCGGCTCGGTGGTCGTGCTTGCCGTTTCACGGCAGGCGGGCGCTAATGCTGTGGAAGTCGCCAACTCAGTGAGAGCGCTCTTCCCTGAGTTGCGCGCGAGCCTGCCCGGCTCAATCAAATTCACGCCAATATTCGATCGGTCACAAACCATCGTCAATTCTGCTGACGAAGTGAAATGGACGCTAATTATCGCGTTCGTGCTGGTTGTGGGGGTCATCTACGTCTTTCTCGGCCGCGCAACCGACACTCTGATTCCGGCCGTGGCCTTGCCGATGTCATTACTGCTCACCGTAGCCGTGATGTACATGCTCGATTTCTCCATCAACAACCTCACCCTGATGGCGCTGACGCTGGCCATCGGTTTCCTTGTCGATGATGCAATTGTGTTTTTGGAAAACGTGGTGCGGCGCGCCGAACACGGTGAGTCGATCCTGAAAGCGAGCTTCAACAGCGCCGGCGAAATCTCGTTTACCATCCTGTCGATGACCCTTTCGCTCGCAGCCGTTTTTATTCCGCTCGTTTTCATCCCTGGACTTCTCGGCCGCATCTTTCGCGAGTTCTCTGTCACGATTATTGTTGCCATTCTTGCTTCGGGGCTTGTCTCTCTGACGCTCACGCCCTTGATGTGCGCGCGCATTTTGGGCGAGCGCAAGGCTGGCCACAAACGCGCCTGGATGGAACGGCACACCAGCAATTTCATCCAACGTGTGATCGCTGCTTACGGTCGCGCGCTCGACTGGTATCTCGATCGCGCATGGCTCACCGTGCCGATCTTGCTCGCCTGCATTATTGGCCTCTGGTTCTTCTTCACCAATCTGCCGTTCACGTTATTGCCGCCGGGCGACAGCGGTTTCGTTCGGGGCGTGTTCATCGCGCAGGAAGGCTCGTCGCCTGCGCAGATGCGCGACTTTCAGACCAAGGTTAACGAGAAAATCCAGGCTGATCCGAGCGTCGGACAATTTTTCACACTCACCGGTTTCGCCTCGCGCGGCGCGTTATCGCAGGGATTGATGTTTCTTTTTTTGAAACCGCGCAGTGAGCGACCGCCCGTTGATCAAATCATTTTGCGATTGCAAAAAACACTTGGCTCCATTCCCGGCATTGCTGCCGTTCTAACGCCGAGTCCGGTGCTGCAAATCAGCGTCGGCGCCACCAGCCAGACTCAGGGACAGTATGCCTACACAATTAGCGGCATCGTGCCCGAGGACGTTTATGCCGTGGCTGACCAATTGATGGCAAAACTTCAGCAGTTCAAAGGCTTCGCCAGCGTGCGCTCCGATTACTACCACGACACGCCAAATCTTAGGATCGACATCAACCGCGATCGGGCCGCGACCTACGGCGTTTCTACTTCTGCCATCCAAAGTCTGATGCGCAACGCTTACTCGCAAAACTACGTCTATCTCATCAAGGAACCTGACGACCAATACCAGGTCATCCTGGAAGTCAAAGACAAGGAGCGGGCGCACCCTGACGACTTGGACGATCTCTATGTGCGCAGCAGCACCAGCGGCAATTTCAGCGCGAGTGGCTCGGGTGGGGGAACCATAGCCACGACCACGGGTAACATGTCAAGCCTTGTCCCGATGCGTGTTGTAACATCAACAAAAGAAGTTATCGGCCCGCAAGCTGTGAACCATTTGAACCAGTTCACCAGTGTCACATTCAATTTTAACCTGTTGCCAAACGTCGCGATCGGCGATGCTACCAAGGCCATTGAGGACGCCTTCGCGCAAATCCATCCCAATTATCCGACAGTACAGGGTATCTTCCAGGGGGAAACACTCGTGTTCCAGCAACTGTTCCGCTCTCTGCCCATGCTTCTGCTCGCTGCGGTCTTCGTTATGTATGTGATTCTGGGAATTCTTTACGAAAGCTATGTGCATCCATTCACGGTTTTGTTCCCAGCCATAGTCCCTGCGGTGGTCGGGGGTCTGGCCACATTGTATCTCTTTCACTCGGTACTTTCGCTTTACAGCGTGATCGGACTTTTCCTGTTGTTAGGCATTGTCAAAAAGAACGGGATCATGGTTGTCGATTTTGCCTTGCAACGAATCGACGAAGGCTGGGACCTCCGCTCGGCAATTCACGAAGCCAGCATGGAACGGTTTCGTCCCATTATGATGACCACACTTGCCGCGCTGATGGGTGCAATACCGATTGCGCTGGGGTTCGGCCAGGACGCCGCATCGCGGCGCCCGCTCGGTCTGGTGATTGTGGGCGGTCTGATTTTCTCCCAGTTGATTACGCTGTTTGTGACGCCGGTCATCTATCTCTGGCTCGAATGGTTCCAGGAGCACGTGCTCGATAAGGTACCGTTCCTTCGCAGCGCGCACACCCATCACGAAGGCGAACCTGCGAGAGGAGAAATGCGACCCGAACCAGCCGGCGTCCATTGATCCACGATTAACCCTTTAACGTGGCGAAGCTCATGCGCGCGATGGTTCTCGATAAACCAACACAGCCGCTCCAACTTCGCGAGTTACCAAGACCAAAGCCCGGGCCGGGACAATTGTTAGTGCGCGTTAGTGCGTGTGCTGTTTGCCGCACTGATCTTCACGTGGTCGATGACGAATTACCGAATCCAAAGCTACCGCTGATTCCAGGGCACCAAATTGTCGGGCGCGTGGAAGAAGTGGGTCCGGAAATTCCTTCGACCTTCGACATTCGACATTCGTCATTCGCGACCGGAGACCGCGTAGGTATTCCATGGCTCGGCTGGACGGATGGCGAATGTGCTTACTGCCGATCGAACCGAGAGAATCTGTGCGACAACGCGCGTTTCACTGGCTACACCATCGATGGCGGTTACGCCGAGTTCACCGTTCCTGATGCGCGATTTTGTTTTCGTCTGCCCGATCGCTACAATGATGTCGAAGCTGCGCCGTTGCTTTGCGCCGGGCTGATCGGGTATCGTTCCTATCGCAAAACAGGCAACGCGCGACGACTCGGCATTTATGGTTTTGGCAACGCCGCGCATTTGATTTCGCAGATTGCGCTTTACGAAGGACGCGACCTCTTCGTATTTACGCGACCGGGCGATATCGCAACGCAGCAGGCCGCAAAGAAACTGGGCGCAGTATGGGCTGGAGATTCAGACGAGATGCCGCCGGAGAAACTCGATGCGGCAATTATTTTTGCATCGGTCGGGTCCCTTGTGCCAATGGCGCTGCGCGCGCTCGCCAAAGGCGGCATAGTCGTTTGCGGAGGGATTCACATGACCGACATCCCTTCGTTTCCCTATGCCGATCTATGGGAAGAGCGCGTCATCACGTCAGTGGCAAACCTTACCCGGCGCGACGGTGAAGAATTTTTCGACCTCGCGCCACGTGTTCCGGTTCAAACGCAAACTGAAACATTCCCCTTGGAACAAGCCAACATCGCGCTGAATCGATTCCGCGCGGGCGAACTGAAGGGCACCGCGGTGCTGACGATCGATAGATAAAACAACCACGGATGACGCGGATAACACGGATATTCGGAACAGAAACTTGTTTGCCCACTAAACACCCGAAAAGACGCGAAAATCCGAGGGCAGACATCTCTTTATTCGTGTCATTCGTGTGTTTCGTGGGCAGTCTCTTCTCTATCCGTGTTATCCGTGGTAAGTTCTCAATCTTGAGTTTGGTCGACCGCCACCTTCGTAGCTGGCTGGCGCATCTCAACCTGCGCGCTCACCTTTTGAATGAGCGATCTCTGTTCTTTTAGTTCTGCCTTAAGAGCGTCAATCTCTCTCTGTTGTTCCCCCACTTTCCGCTGCTCTTCCACAAAAGCGCGATGTTCTTTAAGAAACTCGTTGAGCAACATCGCGTTCACCTGGTCGTAGCGCACGCTGTAGATCTCGCCATTGTCATCGCGCACCACCAGGTCGGGATCCACGTCGGCTACTTCCTCGGCAATTAGGCCAAACTGCGGCGTGTTGGTCTTGTCGCTCTTGTAGTGAAACGTGACCGGCTTGAGCGCCAGTATGGCTTCACTGGCGTTGTCCATCGGTTTGATCTCTTTCTTAAACCGGCGTGAGGAGCTCATCGTGCCGAGTTGGCCGGTCGAGTCGATTACGACATTTATTGCGTTATTGTTTCCCGTTGTGACCCCACGAATGCCAGCGATAAAGGTCCTTGTCTGCAGGAAACCGCCGATGCGAATGGTGCCGGAGTCACCAGCAACTCCTTCATTGGCGATGTCGATATTCCATGTTTCCGTAGTAAGATTATCACCGGCGTCGGTGCCGATGGCAATGTTGTCAGCGCCGGTTGTATTGAACTCGAGCGGAGAGCGCCAGCACCGGTTGCTGTATTGGAGTCGCCAACAGTGTTGAGCTGAAGCGCTAGGACGCCGGTAGCTGTATTGCCGCTCGCGGTGTTGTTACTCTGGAGAGCTTGGAAGCCGGTAGCCGTGTTGGAGCTACCGTCAGTATTGCTCTGCAGAGCCTGAGAGCCGTTAGCCGTGTTGTTGATGCCGTCAGTGTTGCTAAAGAGCGCACCTACCCCGGTGGCCGTATTGTCGGTGCCAATTGTGTTGCTCTGGAGCGCGTTATTACCGGTCGCCGTGTTGCTCTCGCCGATGGTGTTGCTAAAGAGCGAACCGACACCGACGGCGGTATTGGCCACGCCAGTGGTGTTTGATGCCAATGCGCTCCAACCGAAGGCGCTGTTGGTTTCGCCTTCGGTATTGCTAAAGAGCGCGCGATCGCCGACGGCGGTGTTGAAGCCGCCAATGGTGTTGTTAAAGAGCGCAAAAGCGCCAAAAGCATTGTTGTTCGAGCCGCTGTCGTTATAGACGAGGGCGTCGGTTCCAACGGCAGTGTTGAGTGTGCCAGTGGTGTTGAGCAACAACGCTGCAGCGCCAACTGCGGTATTGGAATCCGCTGTGTTAAGGACCAGCGTCCCAGCACCAACGCCGGTGTTGAAGTTGCCACCGCCAACTAAATAGAGCGAATACCAACCAACTCCGGTGTTTCCCGCCCCAGCCCCGAGGAACTGAAGAGCATTGCACCCTTCCGCTGTCGTGAACCCGGGATAGCACGCGTCCGGCGCCGGACTGACTGCTTGCATTTGTGGCAAAAGCCCAAGGAAGAGGAGCGTGAATATAACGAGAATGGATTGAATTCTGGTGTTCATATGCGTGAAGTCTCCCCAAAGTTCCCTCAACTTGTCGAGACAATTTGCGGTGGTCGAGCACTGCTGGGGAGCACAGGCTGCCAACGACTGCAGGCTAGCGGCCTGCACTCCTCAGACCTAGCGCGCTGCCACCCGCACGCGAGCAGCGACCGGTTTCACAAAATCGCCCGGAGCGCGTTTCTCGTCGTCCGGGGCCGCGCCGGCCGCGTTGGCGAGCGCTTCTTCCCCAGGTGATAGGAACGGTTTGAAGCGGCTTTTGTCGATGGCTTTCATGAACGCTTCATGCGGGGAGACGATGCGTTTTTCGAGTAGCGCCCAAATTGCGTCATCCATGAATTGCATCCCTTGCGCTTTTCCGGAAATGATTACGTCCTGCAGTTTTTGTGTTGCACCTTCGCGAATGATGGCGGCAACGGCTGCGTTGGCGATCAGAATTTCATTTACGGCGATGCGGCCTGGGCAGTCTGATCTTTTCAAAAGCAGTTGTGCGACGACGCCGCGAAGTGAGTTCGCCAACATGGTGCGCGCCTGTGATTGCCTGTCAGCCGGGAAAGCGTCTATCATACGATCTACTGTCTTGCGCGCGTTATTGGTGTGCAGCGTGCCGATCACGAGAAGCCCCGTCTCAGCTGCGGTGAGGGCAAGCGAAATCGTTTCCAGGTCGCGCATCTCGCCTATGAGCACAATATCGGTGTCCTCGCGCAGCGCTGCCTTGAGCCCGGCGGGAAACGAGATCGAGTCGGCCGGCACTTCCCGCTGTGTAATGATACTGTGCTTGTTGTTGTGCACGAATTCGATCGGTTCCTCGATTGTTACAACGTGCTTGGAGAAGTTTTGATTGATGAAGTCGATCAGTGCGGCTTGCGTTGTCGTCTTACCCGAACCAGTCGGCCCGGTAACAAGGACCAGCCCGCCCCGGAGATAAGCAAATTCCTTAATCACGACTGGAACGCCAAGCTCCTCGAGACTCGAAATCTTGGTAGGAATTAGTCGAAAAGCCGCGGCATAACCATCGGACTGCTTATAGTAGTTGCTGCGGAATCGAGAGTGCTCATCCATTTGGTAAGCAAAATCGAGATCGCCGCGTTCCTGGAAAAGTTCCCAATTCTGCGGGCCGCAAACTTCGCTCAACATGCGGGTGGCTTCCTCCCGTGAAATCGGCTCGTCTCGGAGGGGCATGATGTCGCCATGCGTCCGTATTTTTGGCGGTTGCCCCTCTCCAATATGCAAATCGGACGAACCCTGGTGGACGACGATCTGAAGAAATTGATCGATGTAAGCCATGGGTTAATGACGAATGACGAATGACGAATGACGAAGGAATGACAAATTGCGAATGGCGTCCGCCATTCGAGCTCCTTGACTTGGATTTGGTTGGAATTTGGTCATTTATGCCTCATCATTTCCCCACATGTTGACGCATCAGTAGCTTTTGGTCGGCGCGCTCGTAGGCTTCCTCGGCGCTGATCAAGCCGCGATCATAGAGATCGATCAGCGCGTCGTCCATCAAACGCATGCCTTGCTTTTTACCAGTCTGAATAATGCCCGGCAACATGTAGGTTTTCGCTTCGCGAATCACATTGGCTACCGCCGGCGTATTGGTGAGAATTTCCAGCGCGAGCACCCGACCAGTTCCGTCTTTCTTTGGTATTAGCTGGTGGCTGATAACGCCACGCAACGATTCCGCTACCATCACCCGGACGTGTTCCTGTTGCTCGGGCGGAAAAACGTCGAGCAGTCGATCAAGTGTGCGCGAGGCATTACTGGTGTGCAATGTTGCCAAAACAAGATGCCCGGTTTCGGCCGCAGTGATGGCAAGTGAAATCGTTTCCAAGTCGCGCATTTCTCCAACCATGATCACATCCGGGTCTTCCCGGAGAGCGGCGCGCAGCGCCGTGGCGAAGGACTCGGTATGCGTGAAGACTTCGCGCTGGCTAACGTGGCAATTTCTCGAACGGATGATGTATTCGATCGGGTCCTCGAGCGTGATGATGTGATCGCGCCGTTCCGTGTTTATTTGCTCGATCATCGCCGCGAGCGTGGTCGATTTACCGGTGCCGACCGAACCCGTGGCGAGAAGCAGGCCATTCTGGTAACGGGTGAGTAACTTGAGGTGCTCCGGCAACTCCAGTTCGTCCATCGTTCGGACATGCGTGTTGACCACGCGAAAAACAATCTCAATCCCCAACCGCTGCCGAACCACGCTAACGCGGTAACGAGCAAACTTGTTCGCATAAGCAAAGTCGGAATCGCCGCGTGAATTGAGTTCCTCCTTGTACACTTCGGGCATGAAAGCGTCTGCCAAGGCTACTGTTTGCTCGCGCGTCAGCGGCGGAGCATCCGGCCACATCGGCTCCAAAGTTCCATGTACCCGCCAGATTGGCGACGCGGCCACACCCAGGTGAACATCCGAGGCGCCCGCCTTTTGTCCGATCTCAAGATAGTCATCCACGTGACCGAGCGGATGTGATTCAACCAGGACGGGCGGCGGGAGAGTCGTTGCGATCATGGCTGCGTGGGGAAATAATTACCCAGCCCAGCCGAGCGCGTAAATCTTAAAACGAGACTCATTACTATCTCATTAATGTCATTCTGAGCGCAGCGAAGAATCTCGGATCAAATTTGGATCGCTGCACGAAGAGAAATGAGCGAGAGATGTTTCGCTTTGCTCAACATGACAGCATTTATGAGCTGAGTCAGACGAATCCCTGCCGCAGGGGCTCATGTTTTGCGACGCGATCGCCCGCCGAGATCCGTGAGCCGGGTTTTGACGAACTCCACAACCGCCGGGCGAGCGAGGTTTGCCGCGATTTTTAGCAAACCCAGAGCAAAACCGGTTTCCACCAGCTTCTTCTGTGATTTGCTGCCGCCTTTTGCATCGACGTAAATTTTTTTCTTTCGCATCGGCGCCAGTGCGATGACCGCGCCGACAGCGGCTGCCGCTGAAAGCCAGGAAACCGTTTGTTTCCGAAAGGATCTGCGGAATTTCGCCGGGAAATCCAATTCGTACTCTAGGCCGCGCAGGTCGCGCGCGACACGTTCCCGGGACTGCGCGATTTCTGCTCTCAGTTCGTCGACTGATTTGTTGCGTCCAGATTTTTCAGCCATTCGCGATCCTTCTTTAATTCACTTAGCGTCGCGCGAAAAAGCGGCTTCGTGATGCGGCTGCGCGCGACCAGAAGCAGAACCATCGCGATAATGAAATGCGCAACGGCAGCAGCCAGCGCTACCCATGGCCATGAAATCCCGGCCAGGTGGGCCACTCCAACAACGGCGCCTGTGATGAGGAAAACATAGCCCAACGCGCAGAGCACTACCGCCAGAATCAGGCAGCTGAGCAGTATTAGCAGTTGCACCGCGGCCGTTTTGGATTCCTCGGCAAGCAGAGCAAACCGGCTCTCGAAGAACTCTGCGAGCGCGTTCAACAGCGCCAACAGGTTCTCGAGCAAACCGGCATGTCCCGCGGGGTTGCGGGACCGAGTGCTCTCGCTCATCATCTCCGAATTCTTTCGGAGTTAGCGCCGGAAAATCAGACCCAACACGAACCCAATTCCGAGCGCCGAGAAGATTGCCTTTGTCGGATTCTCACGCACGTATTGCTCCGCGTCCTCCTGGAACGTCCGGGCGCGATCCCTGGCATCGCCCCATGCTTGTTCTGCTTTGCCGCGTGCGTCGCCCCAAGCCTGCTCGGCCTTGCCGCGGTATTCTCCGGCCAAAGCGCCCGCGGCCGATTTCAAATCTTCCGCTGCGCGCCGCGCGTGTTCTTTGCTGCTCTGTAATTTGTCCTGCGCCTCTGCGGTGCTTGAGGGTTTCTGTTCTGATTTGTTTTCTTCTGCCATTGGTGAATCTCCAGTTAATTTTCGTTTCAAGTATCCGCGCGCTTTGCTAAATCAGCAAACGCCGAGTTCTGTTTGAAGGGTATTCGCGTTGAAGCGCGGAAGCGGATTTCTTTCTCTTAAACGCTGAAACGCTTCAACGATCCAACCAGGGGGAAGGATCTCACTGTTCCCGGAAAATGATCCGCGCTTTTGTCAGATCGTAGGGCGAAAGCTCCACAGAAACCTTATCGCCCGGGACGATGCGGATGAAATGCTTCCGCATCTTACCCGAGATATGTGCCAGCACGTTGTGCTGGCCGGGAAGATCGACGCGGAACATCGTGCCTGGTAACACTTGCGTTATTGTGCCCTCGGTAACGATTGGTCCTTCCTTCGCCATCGCGTAGAAGTATACCGCGGGAACGGCCATCTCTCAAGGATTGCGCAGCTGATCCAGCGAAACCGTTGGCAAATATTCCCGAAGTTCCTGCCGTTTCCACCACGCGCCGGTTTGCCGAAGTTCGTTCACCGTGGTGAATCGATAGCGATAAAACATCGCGCGAATATAGCGGGGCGGCTTATCTGGGAACGGGTTATGTGCGAGTAACCGGTTCACGTCGCGAGAGCCTTGCAATAGTCTGACGATCAGCCCGACAAACCACGGATTTTGCTGCGGGCTCTCCAAAGCGGCAAACCACATCTGCCAATCGAGCCTGGGTTGGTGCGGTGCGCACCAACCCGGCGCGCGTTTCACGTCACCCGGTTTCCATTTGAATTCGTAGGGCAGCCATTCGACACCATCGGTGCTGCCTTCGAGCACGATCTCGCAGCGGTCCTTTGTCATCACCCGGAATAACCCGTAGCCATTCACGATCCGGAACGATTCGAGTTGTTCGTAAACATTTGCCAGCGCGCGAGGTGCTCGCGCCCTTGGTTTGAACGCACTGAAAATAAGCCAGGCATTGATGGGCAGCGTGACAACGATCGCGGCGATCGCCGCGTAGCTGCACAGTCCATACAGTGCCGATTCGGTATTTGGAGGGCGGAGCTCCTGCGACGCCGGGCTCCATGGAGCTCGCGCCTCCAAGGCAAACACAACCGCGTCATCGATCAACAACAAGCACAACGCGATCGTCAGCAGATTGAAAAAGCAATAGTTCCCGGTAATGGCGATTGCGAGTTGAAGAAAGATCATCAATCCAGCGGCGATCAAACGTGGACGCCGTGGCGCCCAGATAAAAAACGGAACGATGATTTCTACGCCCAGACAAAAGGCGACTGAAAAATGCTTGAACCATTCCGGGCTTTTGTCGGCCCACCACCCGAACACTGTCGGTAGCGGTTGCGACCAGTAGTGATAATCGAGTGCGGTCAGGTTCCACCAGCTATCATCGCCGCTGGTCAGCTTCACCACGCCGGACATCAGCATGAGCTTGAACAGAAGTAATTTGAGCAAGAACAAGCCCGCGCGCGAAACCGGCGCAGCTGCAGCTGGGGCAGGGGACCGCGGCCACCATATCAATTCCCTTGGCCAAAGCCGCCACGGCGCCAGAAAGATCGATAGAAAGCCAGTCTCGAGCAGGAGAACGTCCCACTGAAAACTGAGGAACACTTGCCCGGCAATGCTGAGCGATAGGTAAAAGGCAAAAAGCGCTACAAGAGAAACCGCTGGCGCAATTCCGAAAATCAAAAGCAACGAAAGAATAACGCCGCCGCCGCAAAGAAAATGAAGAAACGCGTTGCTCGAGTTAAACCAGCAAAGCGTCGGCAGAAGAGCATACGCGTCTTTGCCCAGCTGTGCGTGAACCGCCGGCAGGAACTGATTCACCGGCGACATCCCGTCGCTGGCGATAAGTCCATCCACTTGCACCCAGAGCGACACGAATGCGATGAGATAGATCAGGCCAAGTGCGCGCAGAAACCAGCGCCGCGCCCAAAAGTAACTCGGCGGCCGCACGTCTTTTCCCCAGAGCAACCGAGTTACAGTCGATCCGAGGCCGCGATGGCGAGCGATGAACTTGTAAGCGGTTTCGGAAATCGCCGCGACCCCCGGGACGTGATCGTAACTCCACGCCAACCATTTTCTCGAAGGTCGATGTCGTAACGAGCGATATACCGCTTCCGCTGCGAAAAACACTTCGCCATCCGGCTCAATCAAAACCATCGAGCGCCGGAAGTGGTCGATTGGAATTTCGGGAAAGAGCCCGGCAGAATCCTGGTACGTGGCATAATCGATTTCACTGGCGGTGATTTCCCGCCAGCGCTCGATCCAAAGCCGGCAGAAATCACACTCGCCGTCCCAAATCATGAGCGGTTTCGGCGGTGGATTCGAAACGCGGAGACGCATTCAGATTAGTAGAACGTGAGACGTGAGAAGTGAGAAGTGAGAAGTGAGAAGTGAGAAGTTGGTAGGGTTTCCGCTTCCGCTTCTCACCTCTCACCAATCACTTCTCACTAAATCCGAAACTCTGCCCACACCGGTGCGTGATCGGAAGGGTCTTTGCCTTTGCGCATGTCGATGTCGATTCCTGACGCGCTGCATCTCTCTGCGAGCTTGTCGCTCGCCAGAATTGCATCGATGCGCAAGCCGCGATTTTTTTCAAACGCGCGCATCTGATAATCCCACCAAGTATAAAGTTCGCCCTCCTTGTGGTGGATTCGCAGTGTGTCGCGCAACCCGATCTCGCAAGACGCGCGAAACGCGGCACGCTCGGCCTCCGAAGCCATGATGGCTCCGCGCCAGAGCTCGGGGTCGTAAACATCAATGTCTTGCGGAGCGACGTTAAAATCGCCGCACACGACCAGATCACCGGATTTTTCTTTCGCAATGCAATCGCGAAGGCGTCGGTACCAATGCAGTTTGTACTCGTACGCCGGCGAGCCGACCGCTTGTCCGTTAGGTGCATAAATCGAGAACACGCGCAGATTGTCGACAGTTGCGGCGATCACCCGTGCCTGCGGATCGGTCACTTCATCGCAAAGCGACGGACGAACGTCATGCAACTCATTCTTCGCGAGAATCGCCACGCCATTGTATGATTTTTCCCCGTGATAAGCCGAGCGATAGCCGACTGCTTGCAAAGCGAGCGCTGGAAATAGTTCGTCCGGGCATTTTGTTTCTTGCAAACAGACAATGTCCGGCTTGGTCGCTTCCAACCATGCAAACAAGCGATCCTGTCGTTTGCGCAACGAGTTGATATTCCATGAGGCGATCTTCATCGAAAATGTGAGAAGTGATGAGTGAGAGGTGAGAAATCGTGGCGTTAGTCTTACTTGTCACCAATCACTTCTCACGTCTCACAATTGCACCTCTACGCCCGGCGCTGGTACAATCACTTCCGACCCGGGAAGCTCTGCGGATAAAGTAGCGCGCATCCACTCCACAGCCGGTGGATCGCCGTGCACAAGAACAATTTTGCGAGGCGAAATCTTCCTGGCGTATGCGATCAGCGTTTCGCGTGTCGCATGTGCGCTGAACTGGAACTGTTCGATGTTGCAGCGGATGTGTTGGGGCGGTTTGCCAGGATCAAGGGCGACCTCGCCGCCTGGACCCGCCTCCCGCAGAAGACCGGCGGGCGACTCGGGGCTCGCATAGCCGACGAAAAAGATCGCGTGCAGTGGATTTTCGATCAGTCGTCGGGCAAAAACATTCGAGAGCGTATTTGGGATCATCATGCCGCTGGACAGGGCGTACACCCGCCCCGCGCGCAGCGTCGCGTCGCGTACTGTTTCGTCATTCAAAACAAATGGCGCTGCTTCCCTCATGAGTTGGAGGTGCGGCAACTGCCGGCGTGTCGTGTGCGCGCGCCGGTCGTAGATGTCAGTGAACTTCGAACTAAGACCACCAATATAAATTGGAAACTCAGGCAGGAGCCGCTGCCGTCGAAATTTGTGGAGCATTGCAAGCACCTCTTGGGTCTTGCCCAGCGCGAAAACCGGGATGAGTACGCACGCCCCGCGGTCGAAAGCCTTCGCGAATGCCTCCGCGAGCCGCCGCTCTTCGCTGGCTCGCGTCCAGCCCTCAGGCTTCGCGTGATCGCCCCGGGTACATTCCATGATCATCACATCGAGTTTTTCTTCAGGGAAGATTGCTGCTTGCATGATTGTTTGGTCGTCGAAATTGACGTCACCGGTGTAAAACACGGCTTGGCCTTCGGCGCGCACCAGAATTCCAGCTGAGCCGAGAACGTGGCCTGCCTCAAGAAACTCGAACGTCAGAGAGTCGCGTTCCCGCTGAGGCGCCCGTTCTCCGGCAATGGAAATTCGTTGACGCAATGGACACCAGCGCCAGCGTTCCGACGCTCTGTCCGTTTCCCGATGGGTGAAAAGCGGGTAAGACCTCTCTCCGATCTCCTCGCGTTGCCGGGTCATCACGTTCACCGAGTTATGCAAAAGCACACTGCCAACCTCGGCCGTAGCTTCCGTCATGAAAACGCGCGCGCGCGGAAAGCGCCGCATTCCCACCGGCAACGTGCCGATGTGATCTTGATGTGCGTGCGAAATGAGAACCGCTTCAATCTCGCGGCCAGCGATTGGCGTTAAAAGAGGCAACGCATCCTCGCCGGTGTTCTTCGGATGCATTCCGCAATCGAGCACCACCCGGTGGCCTCCAATCTCGAGATAGTACGAGTTCGCGCCGATCTCCGTGCGCCGTGTCAGATTAATGAATTTCAAGTGCGATGATCGTCAGTGTCTCCTCTGGCTTCCCTATCAGAGCTGTAATTGTGTGAACAGTCAGTTTCGCAGGCAGTCTAAATACTGCCCGCCATGAAAGGAGAAACACAGTCGCAGCGCGACCAGAACAACCATCTCGAGCAGGATATTTGCATTCACATCTTCACTGTCTCCTCCGCAATGGTCGGCGTTTGTCTGACCGTTATTGGGTTGATTCGCGTTGTCATCACACTGGGATCCGCGGATACGCTAGCGGATGATTTTCTCGCCGCCGACGCGCTGCTGTTTCTGATCTCTTGTATGCTTTCTTATTGGGCGCTTCGCTCTCGCGGTCTGCACAGAATGCATCGTCTTGAAAAAATCGCGGATTCGATATTTATCATCGCGATGATCGTGATGGTGGTGATTTGTGCGTTGATCACGTATACGATTTCTATTCCAGCCCGGTAGATCGCTGGCTAAAGAACGTCTTTGAGAATCCGCAGCCAGTTGTCGCGCAGGATTTTTTCGATCTGATCGTCGCTGAATCCGCGCTCGACTAGCCTGCGGGTGAGATTTGGCGCGTGTGAATGGTTTCGGAGCTCAGGAATGAAATGCGGCGTCGTGAATTTTGCGGCGAGCTCGTTGCGTCTTGATTCCGACCACTGGCAGTAGATGAACTCAAAAAAATCGAAGCCGATCCCGACACAATCGATTCCGATCAGATCGGCGACATGCTCGATATGATCGACGTAACGATCGAGAGTGCTTTGCTCTTTCGCTGCACTCACTAGCACGGAATTGATCCCGATTACGCCATGCCGTTCGCCGATCATTTTGATTTGTTCATCGCTGATGTTGCGCTCAATGTCGTGATACCGCCGTACGTTCGTGTGCGACACAATCGCTGGCTTCGTCGTGATCGACAAAATTTCGTCAAACCCGGCTGGGTTGATATGCGCGAGATCAATGATGACGCCGAGCCTCTCGCATTCGCGCACGAGTTCGCGTCCAAAAGCTCGGAGAACACGCGCAGTAAATTTAAATCCGTCCCCAGTGGCTCTGCGCCTTCCATCGTGATAACCAGCGCGATCCTGCCTTCTTCGCGCGCCTTTTGGATTTCTTGAAAGCTTTTGCAGATCGCGAAACGCTGGCATGTCCGCGTCTCCGCATACAGCCGCGCGATTTGATCGAGCGCTACGCGCAGGCTGCCCTCCGGTAAGTAACGGTCCTCGATGTAAATCGCCACGCCCAGAACGCCCATGTTTCCAGTCTCGAACTCCGGCAAAAATTCTGTTTCCAGAAGATTTTTGCGATGACGTTTCTCGTACAGATCCATCGGCAAATCAAAATGCATATCAACGATTCCACCCGCATGGAGCCGGTCGATTCGTCCTTCGATGGATTCTTCTGTTGCGGTCATACTTTAGCAGTCATTCAGGCATCATGCCTGAATGTAATGTACGCTTCCAGCCTGCCGCTGCGGGCAAGATGCCCCCCAGGCAGAGATTCATGGAGGATGCGTGAGTTACCTCAGGCGTGAGGTGCGCATCTCATCATTTACTCAACTCGAGCATGCGCAGGATTGGTATTTCCGCGCGTTTGCGTACGGGCTCGGGTAAAGTGATCTCCGGTTCCATGTTTAAAAGCGCGTCGTACGCTTTTTCGAGCGTGTTCATCTTCATGAACCGGCATTCGCCACAAAAGCAATTGTCCGTCGGCCCGGGAATGAATGTCTTACCAGGGATTTCTTTGCCAAGCCGATGCAATAATCCAGCTTCGGTCACCACAATGATCTCATGCGCGGGCGACTCTCTGCAAAACGCCACCATCTTTTCGGTGGAACAGACTTCATCGGCAAGCATTCGCACGGCATACGTGCACTCAGGATGTGCAACGACGGGCGCGTCTGGATATTGTTCGCGGATTTTGTTTATGCTGCGTGCCGTGAACTCAACGTGTACGTAACAGGTGCCCTGCCATAGATCCATTTTGCGCCCGGTGCGTTCCATCACCCATGCGCCGAGATTTTGATCTGGCACAAAAAGAATATTCCGATCAGCCGGCGCGGCGCGCACGATCTTGTCGGCATTGCCGCTGGTGCAAATCACGTGAGCCAGCGCTTTCACTCCGACGCTGCAGTTGATGTACGCGATTACATAGTAGTTCTTGTCCGCGTGCTGCTTCAGAAACGCTGCCAGTTTTTCTGGCGGACACGATTCCGACAACGAACAACCGGCATCGAGGTCCGGCAAAATCACGCGCTTGGTCGGATTAATGATCTTTGCCGTTTCCGCCATGAAATGGACGCCGCAAAACAAGATCATGTCGGCGTCAGTTTTGGCGGCCTGATAGCTCAGGCCTAGCGAGTCGCCGACGAAGTCCGCAACATCCTGCAATTCCGGCACCTGATAGTTATGCGCGAGAATAACGGCGTTGCGCTCGCGTTTGAGTTCCAGGAGCTCTTCTGCAAGATCAACCCCTGTGCGGCGTAAACTCCCGAAATTAATGCCAGCACTTACCATCGGCTAATATGGCGGTTTTCCAGCCGTTTACAACTTGTAGCCGTCGCCCTATGAGCGGCGCGCGCCCTATAGTGCTTTGCGCATTGCTTCAATAGGGGCGTCGCGATTGAACCAGATGGAAAACGAGAGTGCGCCCTGGTATAGCAACATGGACAAGCCGTTCGCACCGCGCCCACCTGCTTCCTCTGCTGCGCGAATCAATGCCGTCTTAGACGGCCCATAAGCGCAGTCGAATAGGATGTGATGCGGCGCAAGCAAGCGCGCCGGGACCGGAGTCGGATCGCTGGGATTCATTCCGAGTGGCGTGGCATTAACGATTAGATCGATATCCGCAAGTTGCATGCGCATCGCCGACTCATCCAACCCTATCGCCTTTAGCCGCGCCGCGGGACCTAAGACCCGAGGTGCCAAAAAAAATGGCCGTAATTGCTCCGCGAGTGCGTTTGCTTTTTCAAGAGTGCGATTTACCAGAACAAGGCGCTCACAATTTTCCAGCGCGCATTGCCAGGCTATGGCGTGTCCCGTTCCGCCGCCTGCGCCAACGATCATGACCCGCAGATCGCGCAGATCGATGGAGAACTCAGTGCGAATCGCCCGCAGGAATCCCTCGCCATCCGTATTTGAACCAATCAGTTTTTCATTCTCGACGCGAATCGTATTTACCGCTCCTGCGCGAGTCGCGGATTCGTCCGCCTGATCCATCTGCATGGATGCGGCGATCTTGTGCGGGACGGTCAGATTGATTCCAAGGAAATCGAGTTTGCGCAAAAGCAGCAGCGCCGATCGCAGCTCGTTGGCGCGAATGTGAAAGCGCGCGTATTGCGTGTCGATCCCGCACGCGTGCAGCGCGGCGTTTTGCATTTGCGGTGAGAGAGAATGCGCGACCGGATCGCCAAAAACGCCCAGGCGAATCGGCGGATTGAGATCGCGGCTGATGGCGGCCCAATTTTCAAGATCGGCGAGCGTGTAGCGATCACTAGTCGGATTAT
>WNFO01007682.1_pt1 | contig 17915 bp, 23 predicted proteins | sample 5400251 | NCBI WGS metagenome assembly WNFO01 (sample SAMN13153354, study PRJNA577476) | soil metagenome | isolation source: 100 cm saprolite under Madrone tree | place: USA:California | collected 2016-06-14
GTCAATTTTAAACAACGATGGGAAACTCGATCGCGTTCTAATCAGTAAGTGGCCTTGTTCAGCCTATCTTTCTGTGAGATGGATTAACCTTTGCTTGGACAGAGAGCCCATCTCACAACATTCACTTGGTGAAATTCGGTAACGGAATCCCAGACGATGTCCTCGTCGAACAAGTCTGGAAGCTCAGTTTGTCATGATCACGGTTTACTTGTATATCCGGACGGAGCATGACTATCTAATGCCTGAATCTAGCTGTATTCATATACCTAGTCTTATGTACTACGTTGATAAAATGTAAGGACTGCGGGACGATGTATAAATTATCGTGGATCTGGCAGGAAATACCAACATGAATAATGGGCAGTCTGAATCAATTGAATAGATACATATGTAAGTCCCTTCATCTGCCTTACATACTTTCTTTTGCATTCATGGTGGCCGTGGCGCTTCCAGGCTAGGTGACTTGTGTCCACGTCAGTTCCGGCTTCCTACCACGAGGGACACAACACACCTCAACGTCCGCTCTCACGGACCAGATATGGCGTCGGTCCTTGACGCAAATTTCTCTGAGCTTCGCCTCGATTGCATTCTTCTTGACTCTATGATCCTTCAGATCAAGATGTAGGGCTTCGACGAGGGCAATCAAGCTACTAGTGCCCATGCTGGTGACTTTTTCTTTGAGGAAAGGAAGGTGGTCGTCGGGAAACGGATTCTTAGGTGCCGTTCGTGGACGTTTTGCCTGTGGCTGCTGGCCGTTGACAGAATTAGATGCTGTCAGTTCGGGTGATGGTGTACTTGAGCTGAGGACGTGAGGAGGCAGCGCCGGCATGACGAATTGCGGCTGATGCTTAGTCCCAGACGACGAAGCCGTGGATGGACCAGGTGCATTTCGTGCACCTACACGTGCTGAGACGAAGGTGAAAGGGTCAATAGGATACGGTGTATCTGGGACATGCAAATCAGCACGGACACGGAAGATCGATAAGAGAGATACTGACCGTTGAAAAGCTGAATCCGATAATGATTGAACGGTTCATACGCGCAACCGCCGATCGCAGTCTCCCAACTTGGGCCTTTAACAAAGGGCACGAGCGGCACAACGACCTTCCGCTTCTTTGCCTTGCCTTCTGTTTCTGTTTCTGTTTCTGTTTCCTTTTCCTTCCCTACCTTACGCTTGCTCTTGCTATTCTCTGGCAGAGGCGGAAATGGGAACGAATCCAGCCCTTCGCGTTCCTCAATGGGTGTTACCGTTTCTTCATCGTCGCCGTCCACAAGCCAGCCGTCAAGGTCATCAGATCCCTCTTCGTCATCCCGCTCGTCGTCCGAACCTCCTAACACATCATCACCTCCCCCTTCGTCCTCTTCACCCCACTCTGCACCGCTGTCGTATGCATAGTCGATTGCAATATCATCCCGCGCAAATGGCCGACGTGGTTTGATCAGTCGCGAGCGTTTCGTGAACGTTCCAAAGTAGCCGGGCCGTTCGTCTTCGTGGAATATAAGTATCTTTGCTGGTATCCGCGCGCGGTCTTGTAGTTTCGAGAGGAGAGCCCGCACTGCCGCAGTGTCATCGGACACTTCAGCTTCCGAAAGCTGGTCTATTAATGAGCAGACCGTGTCTGATGAACAGACACTGGTCGGCAAAGATGGGTATGTCGACAATACGTGGCGTAGATGTTCTAGAGTAACCATGTTAGAGAAAGCCAACAGCCTGAGGGGAAAGATATTACGTCTTGTGTTCCCGTCTGCACTAGGCTCGGGTTCGATCATCTCGATATCATGATCCCCACTTGCAGAACAGTCATCGTCGATGACAATCACGTCCGCGTCTGCGAATCGTTTTCTTCTCTTCGCGTCCTGGAACCAGTTCGTAGGCGCGAGCTCTGCATTCTTCTTGAGCGTAAATGGCTTAAATACTCTGTCAAATTCCGATAGCGTGTTCGCTGCTGAGGGAGTAGGACCCTTGGACGAGGATGCGGAGGTACTCGAGGGTTTGGGTTTCCCAAAGAAACTGGCCATTATTGACCTAGCTTTTTCTTGAGATTCCTTGTCCTTCCTCTCTTTCTCAGCCTTTGCAGCCTTTTTTTCGGTCCGCTCTTTCTCCTTCAAAGGATAAGGAATAATGACCACCAGTAGAAGTGGACAAACCAACCTTTGCTGCCTTCTCAACGGCCTTCCCAGGATCGACTGTCGTCTTTGGGCGGCCTGCTTTTGGTACTACCATCCGGTTCTCATCGCCACCAGGATGCGTGATTCTTTCAGAAAGTTGGTCGTCTGGGGCATCAACCACAGCCGACACCGCCTCGTTTGACGACGCACAGGCTAAAGGCTGGGTCTTGGACGGCGAGGCTGAATGACCTTTCACCCCAAGGAGTGCATACCTTCCGCCCTCGGGTAGGGCCTCAAATATCGCTTGAAGATCTTTCTTATACTGAAACCATTGTGAGTTAATTTGGAATATAAATTCCTTAACTCACCTGGATGCGATCTGCCCGCCTGGCATCGACCTTTTCCCGAGACACTTTCGGCAAGAAGTCGAGATATTCCTGTTTTAACTCCCACCGCCAAACACAGAGTGCCGCGGGTGTCTTTGTGAGAGAAGACTCGATCCCATAATTGACGCGGTTGGCGAGTAGTTTTATGACATTTTCGATGACGCTCAGTGGAAGGATAGAACACGAGCAGTCGATATCATCTTCATCGTCAGGAGCTAGCTCTTGCTGTATATGTTTCGACAATGTAGTGATTGTTTTGTCACTGAAATGATGTTAACCCTGGGTCTGAGGGCAGTCGGTATTGTGCACCTTTCGTGAGTAAACTTGGCAACCAGCGGCCAGAAACTTTCAGGTATTTGAGCCAATGGTGATTCTTGGTGCTGTGTCCGTAATTCCAGCCATTCTCTGAAACTGACCATTTCTATGACACGTTATGCGGGTTTTAATCAACTGTAACACGCGCATGCAGAAATCACATACCTTGCATAGTCTCTGTCATCTTCTCAAATGACATTGGCTTCTGCCTAAAAACTACCTTCCCGTTCTTTATTTCCACATCGCTTCGTTTCGTCTGCTGTGCTATTTGGAAGCTACTCGTCTTTGCCAGTCCCTCATAGTTAAGGTGGTAGATACTTACTGGTAGGCTGGGGTGGGTCACGGGCTTTATCTGTGTCTGGGCATCAATTGACGCGTCTATGGAAACATACAGACCTACGCACCTGTCTGAGACATCACCGATGGAAACGCGTGGCGGGTGCTGGTGAGCAGCCACAAACGCGTCGTATTTATTCAGATAAACACGCGTGGGAAATCTCAAACGCGTCATTAATCCGCGTCGCCGTCGCGTTCGACATGGCCGCTAACTTCTTTCAAGCAGCACCGAGCAAGAAAAAGCAAACAAAGGAGAAGGAGCACATTCCAAGTCCGAGGCTACAACCATGGGTTGAAAAATAGTGAGTCGTTCCTGGTGATGATGCGTTTGTCCTCACACTAAACACACTGTGGACGCCCAAGTCGACCTCAAACCATTGACGACGTATCCTCCCAGGGGCACATCGTTTCGGTGTTGCAAAAGACGCTTACCTCTACCAACGTGTGATTGCTCAGATATTTCTACGGCTCCTTCTCATTCAGACAGTAGCTTCCACACATGTTATTTTACGGCCCCCCCGGAACAGGGAAAACATCCACCATTCTGGCCCTCGCACGTCAGTTGTTCGGGTACGCTTCTACACTTCCGTGTTTGTTTGCAAAATTAACCCTTCCAAGGCCGGACAACTTTCGAACACGGGTCCTTGAGCTAAATGCTTCTGACGAGCGTGGAATATCCATCGTACGAGAGAAGATTAAGAACTTTGCCCGCCAGACGCCACGCGCAGAAACTATCGCATCAGACGGAAAGAAATATCCATGTCCGCCTTACAAGATCATCATCTTAGACGAAGCAGACAGTATGACACAAGACGCGCAGGCGGCCTTACGGCGAATTATGGAAAACTACGCGCGTATAACCCGGTTCTGTCTAGTCTGCAACTATGTCACAAGGTACGCCCGTCACTTACTGAGTATCTATGTATTGTCCCAACCGTATGGCTAGGATCATCGAACCGCTTGCATCACGATGCTCAAAGTTTCGCTTCAAGCCTCTCGATACTTCATCAGCAAGAGAACGTCTCGAGCACATTGCCGCCGCCGAACAGGTTCCCGTGAATTCTCCTGTCATCTCCGCCCTTATTTCTACATCCTCAGGTGACCTACGACGTGCTATCACTTATCTCCAGTCAGCGGCACGGCTCTCGGGTACGACGGAGCCACCAACCCCCATTAATGTCGGGGACATCCAAGAAATAGCGGGAGTCGTTCCCGACGCCGTTGTACGGAAGTTTGCGCAGACTCTCGGAGTTGAGGTCACCCTCAATGGAAATGGAGATGAGGACGTGGAGATGGCTGATGCTGCACCCTCGACCGCAACAACTACCCTCCGTGGTTTTGACCTTATCCGAGAGGCGGTTAGGTCGCTTGTTCGAGAAGGTTATTCCGCATTACAGATACTGACTCAGGTCTGTCCCCTTTCTTTCCACGTTCCGTCGTAGCCAACTTGAAGATCTACTCCCCAGATCCACGATATCATCATTGAGCACCCGACCTTAACAGGGCGCCAAAAGTCCAGCTGTGCACTCATTATGGCAGAGGCAGATAAGGCCTTGTGCGACGGCGCAGATGAGGAGCTTTGGATTCTGGAGGTAGCACTGCGGGTACATAAAGCGGTCACATCCTAGATAACACAGCTTGGGGAATGCGATGTATCTTCCTGCGAGTATCATGCGGTCGTCCAGTTGTTTTATTAATGGATAGTGGACTCATGTAGTATCATGCGACAGACATGAATGACGCCAAGAACATTCACAGCACTAGTACCGTATCCGTGTAAATCACTTCTTTGGTGGGTCTGCCCAGATTGGTTTTGCGGACTCTGAGTCCACCTAAGGAATATTCGAAAAACAAAAATTGTGCGATGAGAAACGCATTAAAGTGGGAAACTTACCTGCGCGTTTTGTTGTTGCTTCATGCCCTCTTCAAGCGCCAGCCTTGCTCGTCGGCTCTCATCAACCTTCCTCCTGAGATCAGGTGCCATAGCCTAGTATGCTATGTTATATCGAGAACGACACTAGGAATCAAGCTTACATTATATGTCTCCTCTGGAGTGGGCACCGTCGCTATTTCAGCATCGAATGACCCGGTGAGTGCACTTCGTCAACTTGAACTTACTAGTAACCCAGCTCACCGCGCAACAAAGCATAGCCTAAACCGACAACTTTGAAAAAGCAGCGCAATAAAAACATGAGCTCATGTATCAAGCATTCGGACTGTTGAGCGAAGTGCATACTTCCCGCGCTGACCACTGTCAACTGCAACCAGGGCATCTTTCCGGACATTTTGCTTGAGTTTTGCTGCAGCACACGACGACAGACGCAGCAAGCAAGCAAGGTCAATGATGACGTAATTGAAAGGTAATATTGACACCATGCTTACATAATTCGTTACGCGGGTTTAATCCATGCCTCGAAGCAGCAGCAAACGAAAGCGCGCTCCACGCGTACAAACCGAGATCCCGGATGAAGGGGAATATGATGTAGTCTCGGTGGTGGGAGACGACGGAGAACCAGAACTCGATATCGAAATCCCTGAAGCCCAAGAAGAGAACGGCGACAGCGACACCAACCCCGGCCATCGGTTCGAGGTCAAAGCAGAGATATGGGATTCGTTTAGGGAGGAGTTTCACGAAGGTAAAGTTCCGTTCTCGTTGTCTCTTTCTTGGTGGCGCACCACTGACCAGATACATAATTAACAGCGGTGGAACAGCTCCCTTTGTACCTGCACCGGTCGTATGCGTTACTACGCGAGCTGGACGAACAAGTCACAGGTAAGCGCGTCGCATCTGTAACATACAGTGATGTGTGATCACGACGTTCTAATCTAGGGCACTATAACCAGATACACCCCACCCTTCAGAGATACATCAACCTACGTCGCTCGTTGGCAGACCAACAAGACCAACAAGACCCGAATGTTATTGAAGAACAGGATCCTCCGCCCGAGTCAGAGGTCAAGCCAGCTGATGATGCTACCGAGGACTCTAAATCACCTCCTCTCGGACCACCAGAAACTCATATTGGTGAGAGCATGTTTCTTGAGAAAGGTCATCTAGTGCCAACACAGAGGGCAGGCCCAAGCACCTCGCGCGAGCTTTTACGACATCTAGGCTGGTTTATGGAGGAGGTCGTGCGCGGGTCTCAAGAAAAGGTCGGACTTGCACAAGCCGTCTTCGACTCAGTAAGTGACAAAGTTTCTAATTCTCGCCCATCCCCTGATGCGATACCTGTCCGTTCAAAGGTCGACAGACACATACGTCTTCTTGACCAGTCCATCCGCGAACAGGAGATGTCCATCTCCTTCGGCCTTCGACAGGGTACACACCCTTCACTCCTTCCTGACCTCGCCGCACCCTCGCGCTGGGCCCGCGCGACACGCGTCACGCACAGCCCGATACCAGGCCTCAGCGAGGACGAGGACCTTCTCGCGGGTCCCGCGGCTAGCGCCGGTAGCGAAGTCACTATCGGAATGGCGACGACGACGGGAAGCGAGGCACCACGCCCGACCTCATCTTCTTCCAAGAAAAGCAAGAAGAGCAAGAAGAGGAAAACGGACAAGTCGGTTTCGGAGGCGGAAGCGACTCCGGGCACCGCCGCTACGCCCTCCACGCGTAGCTTGAGGCTTAAAGTGCCTCCGTTGAACGCGGTACAGGGCGATGCAGCGGCTGATCCTAACGAGCCAAAGTATTGCTACTGCAATAGGGTGTCATTTGGCAATGTAAAGTCGCGTTTCTCTCTCTGGGCTCGGGATACTATCCTGACTCTTCCTTCAGATGGTAGCTTGCGACCATCCTCAATGTAAGCGCGAATGGGTAAGTACGCTCTTAGCAACTCAGTTTCTTGCCTTTCTCACAATTTCGCACTTCATAGTTCCATCTCGACTGCGTAGGTTTGACGGAGCTGCCACAATCTCGCACGTGGTACTGCCGGGATTGTGAACCGCTTGTTCGGAAGGGCGAGACCCCGGGCTTAAGAAAGAGAGGGCGATGATAAGAGTGCATGAACGCATTGTTTCTTCACCTGATGATATACATTGACGACTTAATTCCTTGTCCTTTTGTAACACTTTGCTTTCAAATATGTACTGCATTTTCCATCGTCACATAAATCGGATACACTAAATCGGTAAGCATACATTTGTCCTGGTCCGGTAAAGATATGAATAAATAAGAGGAAATGCGAAGCGCTCCGGGCATGCGGCCGCACGGCATGAGCGATCGAAGACGCATTGGCGTGACATGCCAGTCGAACAACGATCGCAGAAGTCGGTCTCGACGGACGCGCACAGTCTGTACTGCTCATAATACCAGTGAGGCACTTGCCGCCGAGAAGGAACAGTGCGCTGAAAAGAAGATAGTAGCTGAAGCGATTACGAGCTTGGATATAGGATTGCATACTCACACTCAACATCAACATCAGCTCAAACGGAAGAGACCTGCATCCCTAGTTTCTTGGCAATAGTCTCCATGTATGCGGCTGACAAGCACAAGCTTCAACCATTTGGTCTTGTTTTGAAGGACCGTTCACTCACATGTGTGATTGCGAAGTGCCCAGTACTCAGCGAGCAATTCACCGAGCTCGGCTTCACTGCGTTTCAAATGATCGGCCATCTGAGCAGATACGTTACGTAAGTGAACATGGGGGATTGGACAAATCGTGACTGACTTTACGCTCAATCTCATCTGCCTCCGCGCGGAGCTCCTCGTTGTGCTTGTCCGTGTCTCTTCTTTCGATGGCCATATTTTGATATTCTTTCTCCAGCCGCTCGATGGCTTGTTGGCTTGCTATGCGCTTGTCTTCGATGTGTTGCTGGGCACGTTCAATTTTTTCTCGTGCGTTGGCTAGTTGCTTCGCCATGTGCTAAAAATAGGAGGAATCAGTGAATTGAAGCATAGAACAGGTCGAGATATCCTGACCTCTGCCCTAAGTAAGCTTGCCTTACGCTCGTTCTTTTGCTTCTCATAGCTATCGCGACTGTCTGTCAGCACTTTCTCCGTGACTACCAGTGCATGCGTTTCCTTTTCCAGGGTTTGCAGCTGCTCGACACTGGCACGGAAATCCTGACCAGAGGGTTTGAATCACCGCATACGTTTCACAACAACCGAAATTCCAGCACCTTCTCTATATTCAGCAAGGCTGAAACTTTGGACTGCAACTCATCGATGGTAGCTTGGCGAGATATGTACGCCCTCTTGTCTTCATTTGCAGTGCTACCCATCGAGCTTATCGTCCGTCGAATGCGTTCTGGCGACTGCACCACTCGCCCGCGAACGCGTGCAACAGCATCTGTCGCGAGTGCTGCATCTGCACATACACTTTCCTAGGTTGATTGAGTGTGTGTATGCATCAGGAGAGCCGTAAACATGACCAGACCTTCTTCTGAACCAGAACAGATTTCTCGGCTTTCAGAGATTCTACATCTTTCAGTAATCTCATCTGCGTCTCCTTGTATGCGATGAGTTGCGAAGTGATGGACGCGTTCTCTTGTCGTATATCATCTAGTTTAGGCTCATCTTCCGCCCGTTTCGCTCTATAAAACCGCATTAGGCAAGGTTGGGGAAGAAGTAAGAATGGTCGCACTTGATCTGTGCCAACTGCGCCTCCAGCCTAGCCCGCTCACTGGACACGTTCTCACGTTCCTGTATCAAATTTGCCGCCTTCCCGCGAAGCTTTTCGACGAATGGCATGCATTGTTCGGAGAACTTAACAAAGTTGATAAAGGCTGATAGTATGAGGCGTGTTCGCTCTGCCGTGGGGGTAAGGATATCTTTGCCACTAAAGTCTGGCACCTTTGCAGCATCAGCAAGTCGTACTCTGCAGACCCTCAGATAATGAAACAAATATGAGACGAGCGAGCATACATGTGGTATACGAGGAAGTTAGTGTTGATTGCTGAACTGTACATGTCCTGCAACGATGTAAGCCCATATCAGAGAGGTTGTCCAGAGTTGCGCACCGTGCTAGGCTCATCGAGTGATGAAAGAGCAGATTGTACGGATTCTTGAAGAGAATCCTCGTCCAGGCCAACGACTTTCTGTAAGCAGGCACAGTAGACGCTCAATACGAACTCTGGGGTTGGTTTGACAAGCTGATGATGGGTGACGGAGAGGCCCCAACCATCGAGCGAGTCGATGATGTCTGCACTTCCCATGTTGGGATACCAATACTGTTTCGCGTTCTTGTCTGATTGACTCATGGTGGTAGTTGGCGATCATACGGCAAACGCGTCTTGCTGTAATTGAATTGAACCCCGCGACGTGCACGTGATCGTGACGAACCAACGCGTCAAAGCTCTGTACGTTATCGATAGAGACACCGTCCCTCGCTCACATGGCCCCTTGAATAACTCCACCCATGTCCCAACCAAGGAATAATCTAGAGACTTTGCAGCGTCCGAATTTTTCTCAGCACGGTTCCCCATATTTTGCTCCTCCTCCTAGCCCCAAGGTACGATCCGACAAAAGCCCCGTCCGCCTGCATCCCTAGCTCTACATGATGTAGCTTATTCGAGCAATGAGGCAATTGACATAAGCCCGACGGGCACGACTTTTCCCACCTCGGCATGCTCAATACCTTACAAGCGATCATCGTCTGACTTGGCGCCGGCGCTTCCTAATTCCCCCAAGCGCCCGAGGATGGCCCCTGTCCCTAACAATGGAAACTTATCCTTAGCGCTCCGTAAGGGGAAAGAAAGGGAGGGAAAATCCCCTACTCCGTCTCAAAACCATGTATGCTATGCTCAAGATTTCTCGTCTGACCCCACACCATCCTCATCTTCTCTGCATCCTCCAACTGCGCCAATTTCCAGACGAATCGCTGCCGTTCCTCGACCTTTCACTTACAAGTACAAAGATCATTCAGATTTACAAGACGTAACTTTCGTGCTATCAATATCCGTCTCATGCTAATTTGGGGTAACAGAAAACGGCTGAACAACTGCAATCATTGTACGATGCCAACGACTCGCGCTTCCATCAAGTCCGGAGAGATAGAGATCTATGGCGTATGGGCAGGGCTTCCAACTTTGATCCTTACACCTTAGAAGCCCAGTTGTATGTATCGTTTCGCTGACTCTTAAACCCTTCTCAACGTTCTGTGGACGGCAAGGGACCTTCTAGAGGACAGACTACATGCCATCACTAATGCAATCGCTGCACGCGGAAGCGACTCGGAGGACATGCTGACTTATTGCAACCCAGCTGCAGAATTGGCTCTAGTGGAGCCTTCTATAACTCGCGCGCAATCCTATGATTTGGCTCGTGATTGCAAGACTTCTGGGCGCGAGACCCAGGTAATCGACGAATATTTCGGCGACGATGGCACACATCTATCCACCACTAGTCATGGGTCTACACTCGTTTCTGATATTCCCTATCATGTCTCAGGAGCTGTTGGTCACTGCCCACAAATTACCAAATCCACCTCAGCATCTTCCAAACCTGCCTTCTCATTTGATGACGTGGATGTAAATGACTCAGCATTTACAACATCGGGCCTTCATTCGTCGCATCTCCCCGCTTTCGCCCCCGCTGATGAGCTTAATCACTGGCGGGATGAACAACATAGGCCTGCCAGTGACGACGAGTCACAGCTCTGGAAACACGTAGCTGGTGAAGACGAAGACGACAGTGTCGAAGTGGTCTCCCCAGATGCCAACCAGCCAACTCCATTGTTTAAGGCCGTGGCTGAATTGCAACCACCTCCTGCGACAACTCCATCGGAAGCTAATCTCAAAGCTAGTCCTCATTACCTTGAGGTCGTAGAAAAACTCAGAAGTGTTTTTCGCTTAAAGGCATTCAGGAAAAACCAGCTGGCAGCCGTAATATCTACCCTCGATGGACGCGATGCCATCGTTTTGATGCCAACTGGTGGCGGTAAAAGTTTGTGCTACCAGTTGCCCGCCGTTTGTAGGGGCGGAAAAACGAGTGGTGTAACTATCGTCATTTCCCCCCTGCGAGCTCTAATGTCAGACCAAGTCGAGAGCCTCCGTGCCCTCAATATTGACGTGACGATGCTTGCATCTATGGATTCTCAGGATGGGCATACCATACATGGACTTCGGTCTGCTTCGAAGAAGCCAAACCTCGTCTATGTGACTCCTGAGAAATTATACTGCAGTGAAAACATGAAGGCATTCTTGAAAGAACTCTATGCGAGGCGGCAACTTGCGCGGTTTGTAATCGATGAAGCGCATCTTATAAATACTTGGGGACGTGACTTTCGCTCTTCAGGAGTACGTCGCCTCTTTTTTGATGATCTGCAATGCGCTAATGAAGGCCTTAGTATGGCGCACTTTATAATATTCGGAAAGAATACCCGGATATTCCGATTGTCGCACTCACCGCAACCGCGACTTCTGAGGCTTTGCAGGACATCGTTACTGCCCTTGGCCTCAATGACTACGTGTTGCTCTCTCAGTCTTTCAATCGCCCTAATCTACGGTACAAGATCATACCTAAAAAGAAAGACATAGTAACTGGGATCGTCGAGTTTATCAATGAGAAGTATCCGGACGATACGGGGATCATTTATTGCATCGCCCGTGCAAAAACTGAGGACGTTGCCATGAAGCTGAGATTACAAGGCCTTACGCAGACAAGACACTTCCATGCCGGTCTGGACGATGAAGACAAAAAACGAATTCAGCAGCAGTGGCAAGACGGAGACTGTAAAATCATCGTAGCCACAGTCGCATTTGGTATGGGTGTCGATAAAGCAAACGGTAAATGTAGTCCATTGCTGATGTTGTGCTACCCCCTACTAACTTTTACATAGTGCGCTTTGTCATACATTACGATGTACCGAGTAGCCTTGATGCGTATGTCAAGTTCTCAGGACGTGAGTTTGGCTGACTTACATTCGTGGACAGGTACTCCCAAGAGACAGGGCGTGCAGGCCGAGATGGCAAAATCGCCGACTGCATTCTTTGTAAGACTGTCACCATGAGGATAACCGTGCACATGCTCATCTCTCTTGTCAGACTACAACTACCAAGACGTACAGAAAAGAATCTCTCAAATCAACAGGGATACCGAAATCGATGACTTCCAGAAAGATCGCAAGAGGCAGGCCGTCCATACCGTTAATCTGTTTTGCCTCAACGAGATCGATTGTCGCCGTATGCTGATCCTGAATCATTTTACTGAAAAGTTCGATCCTGCTTCTTGCAAGGGCACTTGCGACAATTGCGCCTCAACATGCGAGGTCACAGACGTTGACCTTACGACTTATGCCACTCTATATATGCACATGGTTCAAGAATTAGAGAACAAGCTCATGAAGATCACCGGACTCCAAAGCGTAAACGCTTTCCGTGGCATATCAAAGCAGGAGATGGCGAAGAAGAAATATGACACCCTCGGTAACTTCGGTAAAGGCTCCGGCCTCTCGAATGACCTGGCCAGACGCCTACTCGATCACTTACTCGCCCGTGAAATTCTTACGACGGAAATTGAAGAGGCACAGGATCCGAACAGGCCTCCCATCTCCTATGTCTATGTACATACATTTTTCGTCTGTTATGCTACGGCTCACGGTGCTCCTTGTAGCTCGGGCCAAAAGCAAAGGAGTTTCTTACGAACAAGTCACCCTTCATCTTGAAGATTCGCTCCGCAAAGAAAGGCGTCGGCGCAGTGAGGCCCAGGAAGGGTTTACAGCAGCTGGTTCCCGCACCAACAGTCTCGATCAGGAAGAAGCGCACACGATTGGACACTGTGGACGACCCCGTGGAGCCATTCTCTCCGGACAATACTGAGGCCAACCTTGATGAGATAGAAGTTGAGCCGGTGCCCCAAGAACCGTCAACTGAAGACGCGCCGGACCCCGCTAAAGAATGCTTCGAGGCGCTTTGTGCTCTGCGTATTAAGGTCTGGGATATTTACATCCGTTGTTTTCTACGTGCTCAGATTATGTCGACCATAGTTCGCTCTGGAAAACAGCTGCAACCCACAGGATATCCTTGAAGACGAAACGGTACAAACACTAAGTTGTATGTTGCCATGTGGTCCGTAGTCATGATTTTCTCGCGATCGCCCTTTCCAGGACTAACACGTGGCGATTGTAGATGTAGTCGCCTTCAAAGAGGTCCTTGCAATAATATATGAAGCCGAGCAAGTCAATACGAAGTGGACCGCTTTTGGAAGACCTTGTCTAGACATTACATCAAAGTATGCAATACGCATGCGGTAGGCAGTTACGACCCCTTTGGGGATCATAACCCTCTTATCTTCGCTGAAATTAGCGCCAACTCGGGTGTCGTCGCCCTCTCACCCACTGATTTGCACGAGCTTTATGATTACCAAGGTGTATCCAGTAGCAAATCCCTCGGATGGCGGTAGAACGACGATGCCAAAGGTGTCATGCACATATCCCACTCACCGATCCTGATGCAAACATATAGTACACTTGCCAGACATTTAATGCTACGTACATGTCAATATTTACCCCGGATACCTTGCTGCCACATACTGTATACCTTCCAGCTGTAGAGCAATGCCACCTTTGTCAACATGTATCAGATGTTATCGGGCAATTGGAAGCCGGAAACAAGACTTGAGCTTGAGTCCCAACGCTATAGAACCAGCCCAACCGCACGAGGTTTTCTTTCCTGGCGAGCTTGCCTTCTGTCTCTATTCCTTCCACACTCTGTCCGGCACATCTTCATGCTGTACCTCCCTTGGTGGCCGCTCTCAGTCTAACCATCGTCGCTGTCGGCAACCTGACTCCTTCACCGTTGACACTCAACTTGTCAGTGCCATGACGGTGCGTTCCTAATTAGCTTCCGTATCGCTGATGTTTGCCTATGGCAGATGAATTTCCGTTTGTATGTCAGTTTTATATGCAATTCGCCAACCGCATCTCCCTGCCTGTGTCCTTGATCCATTGGCGTTTCTGGGGAGGTTATAGTATGTCACACTGGAACAGGTTACGAACTTGATCGAGCTCTGGCCCACCCTAAAGATATGATAGAGCGACTCAACAGTGTTTTCGCCGCCATGCTGGCAAACATGGCGGTTTCGCTTTATTTATGCGAGTTGCGGAGGGAACCAGGACGTACAGTGTCACGGTCCTGACTCTGAAGTACGAGACCGCGACGGACCAACCGCGACGGACTTGGAGCATCCGCCGCCGTCCACTGGCACGCCACAAATTCGACCCAAGTTCGACAATGTCGGACTCCGAGTCGGACGCTGCAGCGTACATGCGAGACCGGCGAATGAGGTGAATTGTCTAAAACTTAAACTGATTCGATTCAGACATAGGAGATCGTTACCAACGATTCTAAAATCGACTTGAACATCATGATCCATGATGCACTTGCACACCTCCGTCTCAGCGCCTCGACGGCCTCTCTTCTCTCATTCCCATGGTCGATACGTTTATCGGCGAAATAACGAAATAATCGTAACCCAGACAAGTAGCATCAAGGTAACGATTTACATTACATTAATAGGTACAAATAAGGGAAATACACGTGCTCAATACCCGCCAGTGTCCTGCGAAGTCCGGTGAGAAGCCATCTGCCGTCGTTGAGTGTCCTCGAGCTTTGGACAGTTGGAAACGGCGTGGCCCAGACCTGAAAGAAGGTATGAGCTGTTTGCAATTTGACAACCCGGAAGTGAAACCTACCTCCACAGACTGGACATCCCTTGAGTGAACCGCCTTGCGCTGCCCGTGGGTCTTCGATAGTTTGCAGGAAGGGTGGCACTCTACAACACCGTCAGATTTTGGTAATCCCAAGCACCGGATCAGTTAATACACACTTCTGCCCAGCCTCCATAAGCAAGTATTTCAAATCTAGTAGCGTCTGCTCGGGTGTGTTCATGTTGACGAATGTGGTCGCAATGCCGGTCTTCCCACTGCGTCCCGTGCGCCCAATTTGATGCACGTAGTCCTCGATCTCCTTTGGCATGGAGAAAATGATAACATGTTGAATGTCATTAAAATCGAGGCCCTTAGAAGCGACGCCAGAGGCAACCATGACGTCCTTGGCGCCAGACTTGAAGGATTTAATGGCATACTGTCGTTCCTCCTGGGCTAAGACAACAGTCAATAACTGTATGACGTGCCTGCAGAAAGAAGCATACTCTTTGACCCATGGATGGCAACAGCCTCGACTCCTTTGAGAAGTAGATACTCCTGAATATCATCAACCTCGTTCTTGTTATCGCTGAAAACGATGACCGGAGGGGCAGTCTTTTGTAAGCATTCAAGCAGATAGACCATCTTGGCCTCCTGTTTGACATATTCGACAACCTGCAGGACGTCGAGGTTGGCTGCACCCGCACGACCGACGTTGACAAGTACAGGACGGATGAGGGATTGCTGCGCGAAATCTTGAATCTTTCGAGGCATTGTTGCAGAAAAAAGAAGCGTTTGCCTTTGGCGCTATAAGAAGATATCAGAATCGCCATCAACAAGAGATGTAGAATTCATCACCTTGAAGAAGCTCATAATATTTCGTACATCATCCTCGAAGCCGAGATCAACCATTCTGTCCGCCTCGTCCATACAGAAGAATTTGCAACTGTCGAAATTTATTTTCCTCTTCTCCAGCATGTCGATTAAGCGTCCAGGAGTCGCAACCACGATGTGGATCCCTTTGCTCAGGACATGACTTTGGTCGCCCATGGAAATGCCGCCCATACATAACAGTGTATTCAATCGGGGATAGTTTCCTGAATTGGATAGCGCCTCCGTCCACTGTAGGACGTTCTCGTACGTTTGAGTCGCAAGCTCACGAGATGGACAGAGTATAACGCCAACGGGGCCTTCACCGCGAACGAAGGGAAGTTTGGACTCATCCTCAAGAGCGAGCATGATAAGTGGGAGACAAAAAGCGAGCGTCTTCCCGGAGCCGGTGAAGGCAATTCCGATCATATCTCTACCTGAAAACCTGGATTATCCGTCAAGAACACTACTCGCATGTAGAACGAAATTCTGAAACGCACGCTACGGGCATACCCTGGAGTTGAATGGGAGTCGGAGACGTAATCCTCATTGACTTCAGGAACTTCAATAGAGGTTGGGGTATTTTCATGTCCTAGTTAAACTGTGAACCTTCGTCTGGTAAACGTGCGGTGCACATACCTCGAATGAGTCGATCGGTGGAGGGATGTCTTCACCATCGACAATGATATGGTGGGTCTCGCGAATCTTCTGAATCTTCTCTTCACTCCTCGCGCGAATATACCGTGGGGGTACCCACCTGTAGAGAAACTCAGCAAATTATGATCGTAAGTAGTCTTTACGGCTGCAACCCACGAAGTTCGCAAAGTCTCTGTGTATTCGATGCCCTTAGCCAGTTCTCTGTCAGACGCAAGCTTCTTTCTGCTGGCTATTGCAGCTAGGATCTGTGCGTCTGCCTCTTCTTCCTTCTCGGCCTCAGTTTTTTTGGCATCTGTCGACTTGCGTCTTAACATCTCGGTTAAATACAATGCAATAACCACACACCCTCGGATGCTTTCTTGGAGTGGACCTCCTGCGCCTCCACAAGTAGTGCCCGGCCCCTCCGCACCTTTTCTCTCCTCCTCTCCTCTTCTTGCTCCTCATCTTCTCGCTCCTCCTCCACCCTCCGTACTTCCCTCGCATCGTCACGAGCAGTAGAAGAGCCCCAGGCCGATAACTTGGCAAGTTTGGCCTGCCGTCTTTGTGCTACCGGTATGTAAGGTTCGTAATCATCACCACTCTCGATTCTGTATTGAGGCGAGGGAGAGCGCTGTACGCGGAGACGCCTTATAGTCGGTTCGGGGTCAGGCATGGCTTATTGGAAGTTGGAAGTGAAGTCCGGAGTGGGCGGGCCGTGACACAGCGTTGGTCGACAAGAATGGTCAATCGAATCGATTGGTGCGAATTCGGTGTCGTGTTGAGTGTGATTACGCCGTGATGTGGCTGTTCATCCAATTCTATGTGACCCAGTCGTGAGGCCTCACCACCGACACATACCATCATTACTCTATCTTACCGAGGTGGAGAGGTTGTCTTTCGCGAATATCCTCTCCTTGGTCGCCAATCGATACGACAACCTATTCTCGTGTTCGTTCGCGTACTCTATGGGCATCCATTAAAGGCCTACACCTCAAGGATGAGTATACCGATGGTGATAATGAAGTCAACATTGCCCATTTGCATGTCCACTTCCCCCCCCCCCCTTCTACGAAGTGCCTCTGTTCGGAAGTTCTTGGTTGGGTATATGTGTTGTCTTGTCATGGGCCGCTCGCATTGAAGAAGCAGGCAGTTTCGAACTTTTGGCCGAAGCACAACGCAACATCACCTTCGAACAAGTCGCTAGTCGATTGAGAGCCTGTCCGGAGGTTCATTACTTGGATAGATAAGAAGCTCATGATGGCCTACGCAGCGAACAACTTCGCCTCCCAGGAGTTATGTCGATTGATGAAACCCTCGACTCGATGAACAGGTGAGTCTGTCAACGTCACGTCCTCGCTGACGCGATGTCATGACTGACTCCAACTTCACTTCTTGTAGACTGCGTATAGGCATATTGTTTGTCATAGCCCTCCCTTGTTGTGTTCACCACTTCTATATCGGCACAATAAATTCTTTGGTAAATGATGGACACGTGAACTGACGGCGATTGTGTGCTACTGTGAAACTTTTAAAAGCCATGGCATGACTGGATCCTGTTCGAGCTACACCTCTCCCCACCTTGTAGGATGGCCGAGGAATTTGACTCCGCCATACATTCTCATCGTCGCTGTCAGTTTCACCAACTCGTCCTGCAGCGCAAGCTCATGATCATGGTCTTGTT
>WNFO01001630.1_pt1 | contig 17914 bp, 26 predicted proteins | sample 5400251 | NCBI WGS metagenome assembly WNFO01 (sample SAMN13153354, study PRJNA577476) | soil metagenome | isolation source: 100 cm saprolite under Madrone tree | place: USA:California | collected 2016-06-14
CTAATGAGGATAGCTCAAATGATGATGAAGAGCAATAGTAAGGTCTTAGCAACCAAGGAGGGGATGACTGATCAATGATGTTTCACTTACTTGCCTGTCTTATTGTCTTTTACAAAGCATGTTTATAATTGCTTACTTATCTCAGAAAATCACTTAGTAAACCATAGTCTTGTATGATACAAATAGCCCTCCTTGCTGTCTCTAGGATGGCAAGTTGAGTCTCCTGTCTTAACTACCAGAAAACCCACAATCCAATTGTCTCTCAACTTCTCTCTTTGCCTGTTTTCCCTTCTCTTCATAGCAGGTCTTGTGGCGTACTGCAAGGCGGTAACCACTGCTCTATAAGCATCCTAGGAGAGGCACTCTCTTAGCTCATCTATAAACACTCACACTTGTACCTTCGCAGTCTAGCGCCCAGCTTATCTGCTTCGGGCATACCGAATCATGTGACCATATGACCACTTTAGGGCCAGCGTCAATTCGACTTCGTATCTCAGTAGGAATCATGTGACTACTCTAGGGCTGGCACTATTCTTGACTTAGCTTTTCAAGTCTAAAGTCATAGTGGTGACACTTTGACTTCTTGGGTGTAACAACTGCTAAAGACTCAATCAATGTGATCTTCAGATATTCTGTAGCCTGGAAATTCTTCCAGTGGCCCTGAATCCAAAGTTTTACTAAAAAAAAGACATGAGTAATCATTTGTACAGTTTTTGAGATGTACCACAGCTGAAGCTCTCCTCAATCAGGTTGAAATCTGAAGAGTATGGTGGCAGGAAGAGGAGAACATGGCCTGAACCCTCAACAATTTCTCGAAGTGCATGCATCTTGTGAATTGCACAGTTGTCGAGAATCAGGATGCTTTTGTCTTGAGGGTAGGGGTTCATGTTTGGGAGCTGGCAGAGGGTTTAGTAGGGATCTGAAGAGGTAGAATGTACAACATACCATGTCATTGATGATGAAATCTAGAAACTCCTCCCCATCAACAGAACCCAGAACAACATGTATGGCTTCATACCCATCTAATGAAAGGGCAGCAACCATACTGTACCACTCCCCTTGCACAAAATTAGCACCAATTGTTGCACGTCTCCCAGCAACCGAGCGTCCATAATGTCAGTAGATGGTTTGGTCATCCTTGCTTGTTTCATCAACGAAGACCATCTGTGAGGCCACAAAGTTTGCATTGACATTTTGCATCCACTCCTGCCAAAGGTCTTCATCATGCTCTGCAGCTGCCCTGCAAAGGAGCTTGAAAGTAATCCCAGCATCACAGATGTTCAGGTGGAGCGCAGCCTTGGAGATGTGAACCTCATGTGAAAGTGCAATCCAGTCCTGGATTTCACTGAGGTACATCTCTGGGGCTTCCTCCAGTAGTGTGTACAGGTCGTGTGTCATGTTGCTGTTGAGGATGTGAGGGCGGCATTGCATTGCATTGGGTGGTGGTATGACAGACTCATGGATGCGAACATTCTGTCTCCACCTGGCAATACTTCTTGCAGAGATATTGAAGAGTTCACAGATGTCTTCAGGTGCATAACCATGTTTGATGAGCCAGAGGACACACTCCTTCAAATATTTGCTGATGTGGCAGTAGACCATAGTTGTGTTGGAGTTTGCCAGATCACCCCAAATTTTTTTTTGAAAGTGGCAGATGACAAGGTTTTTTAAATCCACTGTAACAGAGTGTATCACATTATATGTCCTTATGTACTTCAGCATAAAGTGCTCTCCAAAAAAAAAAAGACAAAGACATGGGAGATACAATCTGACCTGATCATGTCCAATCATCTCTTCTGCATTTTCTCTGATAGTGGTATCTGCCTTATCTGACTTAAAATGAAGTTAGATTCCAATCTCTGTCTCACACTTCAATTACATGATCCATCAACCAAGTGAAAGGGTGAATTAGGGAAGCAACATCAATGGTAGCTCATAGAGTTATTTACGTAGAATGAGTTATTGTGGTGCACCAACAGGAACAGAAGATGTCTAGACACTCGAAGAGTGACTAGCTAATGACACACTCGTCCTTTGCTTGCTGGCGAGTCGGGCGGGCAATATTCGCCCTCTTGTTTCCCTGACGTTTCATTTCTGTCAAGCGATTCATAGCACGCTTGTTACCTTGGGCTATTTATTATAAGCGACGATCTTCAGGTTCGCAGACGAAGCATCTATCACGTACCAGCTGCACGCATATACCAGCGCTTTGCGAACTCGATGTCTTGCTTTATGCCTATTCCCACCTCAGCATAATAACCGACGGCGTATTCAGCTTTCGCAAGGCCTTTATTTGCGGCTCGGCGCGCCCATAAGTAAGCTTCTGAGTCACTTTGTTTTAGCACTCCCTCGCTACCGGTAAGGTACCACCCGCTAATAGCGAGCTCGGCCTCTGCATTTCCCTTTTCTGCTGCTTTTGTATACCAAGCAATAGAACGACGCGGATCGACGGGACACCCAAGGGTTCCGAATTCGTAGCATTGACCCAGTTTATGCTGCGCCTGAGTATACCCCAAATATGCGGCCCGCGAGAAGTATTCTTTAGCTTGTAACGGGTCGTGAGGTACGACTTGTCCGGCAGTGGACTCATGGAGAAGAGCGAGCTCATGTAGTGCATGCGGATTCTCCTCGTCGGCTTGCTCGGCCGCTCGTCGTAACCAGCCCACAGCTTCTCGAGGATTTTTCCCCTCCCCTAGAAAGCCACGAAGCAAGATCATCCCTAGCTTGTACATGGCAGCAGTGTCCCCAAGCGATGCTGCCTTCCTGTAGAAGGCCGATGCACGAGGGGGCTCCTTTCTAGTTCCCACCCCGATCTCATTGCAAACTGCGACCCTATATGTGGCTGCCGCGTGGTTTTGTTTTGCAGCCTGGAGGTAGAGGTGATATGCTTTCTCATGGTCAACCTGTAGACCCAGCATGCCAGTACCGTAACAATTAGCCAAGAAAAACTGGGCGTCGTCATAAGGCTGTCCTTGAGTTGCAAGTCGCTTAATGACCCGTAGCGACTCCTGAATGAGTGTGTCACGATACTTTCGGACCGCGCGTTGGTCCTTAATATCCGCCCCGATCTTCTTTGCTGCATCAATTAAATATCGGGCATATGCGAAGTGCGCTTCTGGGTCGGGATCGGCTTTGATGCGCTGCCGATAATCATCGATGTATTCCTTGGTATACGGGGGCGCACGCAGGTCGACGGCCTTGGTTGTCCGAGTTGGAAGGGCTTCAGTTAAGAAGTGCCCTGAACGATCCGAAGCTGGTCTTCTTTCCAGCTCGGGAACATTAGATGACGCTTCGGTGGATGCTACGGAGGATGGAAGCGGTGATGGAGAGGATGTACGATACGAAGAAATTGGAGATAAAGGGGCCTCTGGCTGAGGAGTCAACTGTCCGGGAACATGGGCAGGGTCACTTCGGTTGTAGTGATGTTCCGCTGTGTCGGGGTGGTCGACGTGTTGATATATTGTTGCTCCCAGTGGAGGTGGCGGCGCCATACCCAAAATATCTGAGGCAGCTGCGTATAGATGATTATAGTCGCTAGACACTGGCGGAACAGAAGGTTGATTTAAGGACGCTATGGAACCCGAATCATCGAACTGCCCAGATTGCATGTTAGATCCTCGCCATGATGGCAGAGAGGTTGGGTCATATGTACTGGGAAAGTCGGAATTTTGACTTGGAGGAATTGGATGTCGAGGGTGTGGTCGCGGGTTCGAGGGTAGCGAGGGACCACGCCTCGAAGGGCCACGGTGATTAGATGAGAGGGACATTGGTGAGGTAGAACGGGGAATCGGGTCAACGGCTCCATTAGGAGAAGAGTTTCCCAGGGGGTCACTAATGCGCAGAGCATGGAAGGTATCGAGAGCGGACGTTGGGTCGTAAGGCCGGGCGGGAATGGGCTCAGGTATTTGGTCAGAGCTGTGGCGTTGCTCAGAAGGTAATGAAGGAACGGAGCGGTTAGAAAGTGCAGTGAAGAAGTGTGCTAGAAGGAGTGTCAATATCTTGAGGCTATACTTTATGAAAAGGTAAGAAAAACCGGCCTTCACTTGACCGCATGTCCTCATGCTGGTGTGATTCAGCTCCCACTGGGAAAGTTTGTAAGTTAACTATGGAACGTGACACTGCGTCAATTGACGACGCACTGCGGTCATTCATCACAGAGTACAAGTTTCAAGTTAGATGGGCTTTACAGAACGAAGCCAATGGTGGGTTGTGAGATGATGGATGGATTACTGGCAGGTGTATTATATAAGACACACTCTCTAGGCGGCTACGGTTTCAGCCCCGCTTCCGTTGGGACTTTGCGTGTTGTTTACACTCGCATCCCCGACATCATCCCAATTCCATGTCTCAACGACCCTCTCGACGCGCTGTCGCTCAAAGCCATGGACAGTCCTCCTTGTTTTTACAATTACCTGACGCCTTCGCCCGACCTCCACTTTGTCCCCATTCACCATCCGCGACCTTATGGGCTCTTCTTTCCAATCCGTCCAGCCTTCGGTCAACGAACTAATGTCTTGCGTGGGCTGCACAGTGAGATGCTGTACACCCTCTTCCTGTTCTTCCGCCAAGGCTTCCCATATTTTTGGTTGGAAGTTTCGAAACTTGAAGTCACCCTGCACTGCCTGCGAGAACTCTGGGTCTCTTTTCCGTTTGCGCCCGACCTCTTTTGCCATAGGCTCTCCAGCTCTGAACCGACTAGATTGATCCTCATCGCTGGCATAGCCCTGAGCCAACCGAACTCGCCATCGCAACTCCCTTGCTACCGCAGGTGCGTCTTTCACTTTGTCATTGGGAACTTGATCCCGAGCGTCTCTTCTCAGAGAATCTGGGCCGCGCTCCATCGCTCGCGCCTCAGATACCAGAAAATCAGAAAGGACCTCGACTGACTCCAGCACACGAGGGGCGAAATCCTCTTTGGCACGGAGATCACGCAGGTACTTCTCACCGACGTACCAGCAAAGCCTATCAACGTCATGATGGTGAATCCTATGTTACCATCCGGAGGGACGGACCTTGTAAATAGAGGGAAACGGAATTTTTTCGGAACGTGAGTTGCAATCTCAATCTCATGCACCCTAAGTTCTACCTGAAATGAGTATCAGGTAGCATACCAGACGAAGCACACATACGAAGCGCAGCGTTGTATGAATGGAGGAAATTGCCTCCGAACACTAGCGCATCTTGGGGTGTGTACTGCACTGAAATTAGAAGGGATTGCAGAAGCGGGTTTAGTGAGCAACGCACAACTGCATGAACCCACCCAGTGGGAATAATCATAGTGTTACCCTCGCTCAGTTCAACCTTGGTGACCTCGTCAACCATGTCGCCAAGCCAGGTATGACTTTGTATCTCGCTTCCAGACCAGCGTTCGTATGCGGTAAGATTGGCGGCCGTGGGGCGTATGAAGAGGAAGGTCTGGGAGAGAATATCAACAAACGCGACGACGAGATAGGAGGAGATAAACCTTCGATCCCCTGAGAATATGATAATAGACGGATGAACCCGCGAAATCGATGTGCCAGTCCTTAGACAAACCCGTCAGGGAACGGAAATATATCAATGGAGTCAAGCAAACTCACAGTCCATGCCCCGGCGACACCCATCAAACAATACAACTGGACCTTTGGATACGGGTGACTATTCCCCTTTCTATTATCGGGCCAGAATTTCTCCACCCAGTCAATATCCCGGACCAGTCTCGGCGGCAAGACCTGCTCTCCAAGCTTTGTCCCGGATATTTCCAGTGAGATTACATTTCGAATTTTCTCGCGCGATAGAGGTTCGATTGAATAATAGCTGGCCCATTTCCCCAGTGTCCATCCAGATAAACTTGATTGCGTGCCTACATCTGAAGATCGCCAAATGCTCGTGTTAGGCTGGAAACATACAAAGAGATCGAGAGCGCAAACCAATAACTTCGAGCGGTGTCTCCGGTCCCAAAATATTTGCGATGTCGGGCACAGTTAAGCTTGACGGGGGCATCGTCATACCAAGGTCGTCAGGTGTTTCGATGATGACTGGCTCTGTCATAGCAGTAGCATCACTGTATAGCCATCCCTCGGTGAGGTCTGACCCTCTCATCCTCCTGAATTCATCCTTGCTGAAAGTCTTGCTCTCCAACAGGCTGGACCACCGGCTTGGATCTGAGGAGTTTGCACCAGAGTGCAGATTTACGTAATCGCGGACGGGTCTGTTGCGTGATGATTTCCGCATTGGAGGCTTTAAGGTGATAATTCGTCTACAATCGGCGGCTCTACAAGGACCGCAGAACCTGGGATGTTTAAAGAATTAAGAGCATAACGGGTGAAAAGCGGCGGGACGAACCATTTATCTATTGTCTCAAGTTGCCCATTCTCCCCGACACACCTCCAGTGATACCAAGTTTTGCAAAAGTCACACCGAACCCAACTCTCACTATCTTCATCTTTAACCTGGTTGCCGGTTAATGACGCGCTACATGACGGACAGAGGTCTTCCTGAGAGTATGCAAGGTCTGCCTCTGGAGCAGGTGAACCAGATCCTGTAGCATCTGATCCAAGTAGTTGTGGTGCTGAATTGCGGGTCGTGCGTCGAGTGGTTCGGGTCATTGACTCAGCAACGGGTCGCAACGGCAGTGGCTTCGAAAGTGCGCCAACCGGAGACATTGCCAGAAGCAGAAGTGGCCAGAAGCAGAAGTGAGAGTGTACACGGTCACGTGAGAGAAAGTCAACACATTAGTTCAAGCACCTGTCCTTTATTATTGACGACATGCGAGTCTTCTCTGCTGCCTCTTCCGCCAACACACATTCCCATTCACAGCTTGCAGCCCCAGCTCTGTCAATTACAGCTATTCAATACGTGCAAGGCACAGAAGACAACGTAGAAGACTTGCTATCTTCTGATCTCGAAATTTCCTTCACCTCGTCAATGTCTCTTAATTCCTCCCTGCCCGGTCCTGTCAAACTCGTCGACAATGTCGGCAGAGAGGATGTCGTTCCCATGGATATCTCCCCTGAACCTTCTCGCATCGTTCATCAGTCGCGGATAGCTGGTGGCCATTTTCTCGAGAAAGTGACGCGCGCCCGCGCGTTTACAACCTCTGTGAGGTTATTCGGGCGTGACCTCAGCAATGGAACTCCTATTTTTCCCGCAGCCTCATGTGAATCTGGGGCTACAACAGCCGGCTATGTACGTGTACTTCAATCCAGCCACCACGCACAATTTTTCACAAGGCTAACCCAATTGTTTATAGACTCAACGTGAACCATCATCACCTGATGCGATGGATATCGACAGCTTTTCTGTGGAGAGCCTCGCTTTTCCTCCAAAGTCAGACCAAGCTCCTTCAGCTCCTTCCACCGCGGCACAAGGATTCCCGGGCTTCAAAAACATGTTCTATGATCCATCCTCTCCTCCCGCTATCCGGGATGATCTCCCTGTCTATCTTACCAAGACGAGGCAATTAGTTTCCCCTGAGGCTGGCCCAGAAGCAGCACTTGGCCGCCGCCGGGCTGGAACGATTAGTATTTTTGACGGCTCATCACCTGTTGCGGATTCGTCACCAAGCGCACTCAAATTAGAGCGCCTGGCTAACTGCGCGAGAAAGCCAACGCTGAACGGTCTGGGGGTGCCTTCCGATAACCCCGCTAAGCGTTTACGGAAGCCTAACCTCTCAGCCATGGTGCCGCCGTCAGATGCCGCACAGTTCATACTGCCGCCCGACGTCTTACAAACCGACGATTCTGTCTCCTCCCCACAAGGGCAAAACATGGCGCTGCCACCTCCGCGTCGCGCTTTCTCTGCCATGCTCCCGCAACTTGGGCTGAACACGCATTCTTCCGGAGAGCCATCGGCTGATTATGGTGATGAAAGCTCTCCAGCTCTGGCATACGCGAAACGACAGCAAATTAGGACGATTCGACGTCGAGATGGTACGGACGACTTCCGTTCGCTTAAGGGAGCAACCGCTATGGTAGCGCGCGACAAAGAAAGTCCACGTGCACGAATGATACCGCAATGGGGTACTGGCTTGGGTGGCTTTGGTGACAACGAGGCTCATGGAAAGATTCTTCCGTGCCACAGAGTCCGTGAGGATGGATTAATGCGGATCAGTTGCAAAACTGTGAGCGTCTTTTCCCTTAAGAAGTCGTAGGTTCTGATCGCCGTTGTACGTGCAGCTTAATAATTTATTGGATGGAGTCTTCAAGTCGCAAATTACATCATACCAAGTTATTGACTGCCGATTTGATTACGAATATAATGGCGGCCATGTCCCAGGAGCGATCAACATTAATACAACGACGCAGATGGAGGAGTACTTTCTTGATTCAACCGCGGAAAAGCCAGCTCCCAGCGTAAGCGGGGAAGGTGGACCAAAGCATATTTTGATCTTCCATTGCGAATTCAGTGCTAAACGTGCACCTACCTTGTAAGTTCGGTTTTTACGTCTTTATTTCCACTCACCTACTATGCCGTCTTCAGCGCAAAGCACCTGCGTTCGAGGGATCGTGCCGTTAACAACCACAACTACCCGCGTGTTCACTTCCCTGAGGTGTACATTCTCGAAGGTGGCTATTGTCAGTACTTCAAGGAGAGCCGTGCGCGTTGCGAACCGCCAGGGTATGTTCGTATGGATGATCCCAACTACGCCGCCTCTCGCAGAGAAGACATGGATCATTTCCGTAAAGCCACGTTTGGGCGAACAAAATCTTACGCCTATGGTGACATGATAAGCCTCAGAGTATCAAAACCACGAAACCAAAACAACGTTACCAATGCGACACAACCGGCGCAACCGGCGAAACTGTTTACAACCACAACCACAAACAAGGTCCGGTCGTGTGGTGTAATTAGCGATAATGGCCTCGGTGTGGTGCCAGAAGACTTCCATGTCTTACTGAGTGAGGACGAGGAGACCGATATCGGTGATAGCCCGTGTCCACCGCAATCGAAGAATGCAGGTCTCAAGCCAAAGAAACTCAGTCTGGGTGGCAGAGGTCAGCTCATGCGTGCAGAGACGTGGACCTCGTCCGGCCTCTCATGACTCATTTGTCCGAGTGTGGCGTGCAACACCATCTTCTCTCTGTCAACTCTTCATCCACCATTTGTGCTGTGATTGGCATGCTTGAAAATCTTGCTGAATCACCCTCCGAGCTCTGTCGTCGTTGCGCCTCCCACTATGATCGGATTTTCATTCGAGGCATTCACGTTTTCTATGGACGTTACTTTTTTCCGTACGCACGCACCACATATCAACCCATTCCAACACCGCCAATCATATATATCTATATCACTACTGGCCAAAGTGTACTACCCCGGACATAGGTGCAGATGCACGCATACGGGCTCAACTATCTGTCTTCATATAGGACCTGCAGCTCCATCTCTTCTCCCGAAGTGGGTAACAATGTCTTTTAAGCTTATTCTATCGTCTTCACCCCGTTGTCATTACACATCAAAGCGCCTATGTGGACAGAATATGTCACTCATCACCTACACATACCTTTTTCAAACCTACTGTGCATGGCTGTCCGCTTTCTGCATGCCTCTCTTCTTTCCACCCTCTACCCATCCACTACATGTCCCCTTACACACCTTCAACTCTTTGCAATATATTTTTCTGCTGCCTTTTCTATTTGCACTCGTCGCACTCAACATTCCTCTCCGGTTTGATACCACCGCTGGCCATGTTTTGCGTCCTTGTTTTCAACGCCAGCTTACATTTTATAATTTTGAATTCCGAAATAGATCAACAACTTGTGGACAATTGTTTTGAGTCCGAGTCTCCCGACCTGAATATTATCCATAAAATCATATGCGACCTTTTCCGCCGACGATTGCAGGAATAATCTATTACTCGGCTAATACGCGTATTGAGCAGTAACACTATCTTTGAAAATGCTTTTTATTTGACTTTTTTGCCGTCTCCAGTCGCAGCGGTGGAAACCTACTTGATCTTTTTTGCCATGACGTCAACACCCGCATTGGCGTCGGCCTTTCGTTTGTTCCCTGCAATCCCCTCATCACGTTGACCCTTCACTAAAGACTCTCCGGCAACAACGCTTGGTATTGCCTGCTGCGTCTGCACGAGTTGGATGACCTGTCTACACATCCCGACAAGCGCCGTAGAGGCCATGAAGCGGTGTTGTGCGATAAGGCGCTGGTGTAGCTCTGTCCAGATCGTGGAATCCCAGATATTAGCGAACGATCCGCATTTGGTCACGAGACGCTTCGTTGTACGTGCAGCAATGAGGACTAACTTCAGCGCCTCCTTGATGCTTGATACTGATATGGATGTAAGGCCCGTATCGCAGGATGCGGATAGAGTAGTGTACAACCCAAACTGTAACTCTCTTATGAAAACCGCTACGTCATTTAGCTCGTGGTCGAGCTTGGAAAATTATCGTTAGCCCTGAACACTAAACAGAATGACAGATGATGGACTACACCCACGGGATATGTTAAATGATTCAGCAAGGTTTCTAGAATCATATAAGCCTGGCCCCGACGGTAACCGTTGATGGCCTTCGTGGGCGCACTAAGCAGGGCCGCACGCATGCCCCATGCAGTGCGCGGGTGCAGCTTGATGAACTCGCTAAAGAATTGTCCGTTGAGGTCAGACGCCTTGCGCTCAGTAAAGTCCATCAGCGACACGGTATACGCCACCCGAACTGTTTCATCAGCACCAACGTGGAGCAGAGCACTGGATACGTAGAGACTGCAACGGCTGATGGTAGCGACTGCATCGCGTGAACGCGCTTTGCGCGCGCGGATATGGAGGTTGTCCAATATCACCGAGGCCTTTGCAACGTCAATACCGGAGGGGATCTCTTTGAGCTTGCAGATACGCGACATGAGGAGTCCGGTGGCCTTTTCAGAGACTTGCTTGTCATCGGAGAATGTAAGAGCGAGAAGAGGAACTAGAAACTGTAAAATAAGCGGACTCGTGGGCTGCCTTCTAACGAAGATGTTCAAAAGATCCATAATCCGGTTTTTGAAATGTACGGCTTCCCTCTGTGTTCCGTCTGGGATGTCCATCAACCTTAGCAGTCTGTACAAGACGAGAGAGCACACCTTTGTCCTTCTTCCCTTTTACCCGATCCTTGAACATCAATGCAAGTTCGTCATCCATCGCCATCATCTGATCATCATCGAGTTCCCTCTCAGACTCTTCATCAGCCATTTCAGACATGTCAACAGTCTCTTTTGTTTGGAGAGTTTCTGTGATGTTCGTGAGTCCCTCATCCTGTGTCTCATCACTTTCGCAGTCCTCAACCCCAGTGGAGGATAATTCGTCGTGTTTGCGGCAGTTTCCCGAATCCCCGGCATCACTCTCGTCGCTTTCTTCGTAGGAGTCAGCAAGAAGTTCCCAAGGGTCTCGACGTTCCAGCTGCTGTGAATTATATTGAGGATACTGGAGAAATCAGTAGTACAAACACTCACAGAAAGAATCAAGTTGACTGTAGTTTCTTTGACCTCACCGCTGAGCAATGAAAAGCTCCGATTGCCAACAGCACGCATGAATGCAGTACCCTTTTCTAGGCAACCTATGATGGTATCCACAAGAATATCAATTGGCTCAGGCGGGGGTTGCTGAAGTTGGGACTCGGGTACATTGGACCCTTCTGGTGATCGGTGGAACAAGCGAAATGCACTGCCAATGCAGGACTGGACCGTGGGTACATCAGAGAAGGACTTCAGTGGCTAAACAAACTCTCACCTCTAGCGATGCTGTGTCTCTCCCCCCAGCGTTATCCTCAATATAAAATTGGATAATGAAGGATTGCAAGAGCAACTCGATGCCCTCTGCCTGTTCTCTTTGATCCCCTGAGATCTGACATTCAAAGAATTCAGAAGAGAAGACGAAAAGCACAAATCACGGACGTACCTTCCTTAACCAAGCCACCGTCCTACAGGCATATTCTAGTTTTCCCCTATCATCTTCATCAAGCTCCAAGAGTAGGGCAACATGTTTTGAGTCTTGTTCCAATTTTCGGATTATTTCCACTACTCTTGAGAGCCAAAGCTGGCCATCCGAGGTAATGCCAGTGAATCTCCGCACTTTCTCAGCAGTCTTTGTGACAATTGACAACTGGGTGAGATCGGCCAAACAACTGAGTAGACGCTCGCGGCATTGACACTGCAAGTGGCCCGAGTACGGTGGCGATGGCACAGAACGGATCTGTATACCAAGTTGAGACAACCAGACCTTGTTAGGGAAGGGAAGTGGTATACATACAGCAGAAATCGAGCTTTTTTGAGATCTCTTCTTGATAGTGAAGAACCCATGAGCGATGAACCATTCCAGGATCACCTGCACCCACTCATCACTCTTGGGTATTGTACCTTTGCGGATGAGTGCCGCGAACTGCTCAATGATCCACGAGCGACGCGCATCGATGACCTGTGTTCCAGATCTGGTTTTCAGTGAGTTACCGACAATTTTTGAAAAGGTTATGATGCGCACTGCCTAAAGGCAGGGCTGGCGTCCGCCTGCCCTATTAGGTGTGCAACATAATTCTTGATGCCCTCAGCGCTCATACTTGTTAATATCGACTCTACAGTCGTAGTCTTCGTCAGCTTGTCGAACTGTTGACTTCCGTGCACGCCTGTCAGTTGTAAAACGAAAGCGAATCCAAGTGTCGGGTCCTTTTGCACAACAGAAACGATCTCCTTCGCCTGTGATACTTGACAGTCAGCAAATACGGATTATAAAGGGTGATTAGCACCAGGACTTGCAATCTGCTTAGCAAACGAGTGCAAGTAGCGATCAAAATGCGATAAATGATTGATCCATGTCCGCATGAAATTCTTCGTGAACAACATCGGCAGATCAACAGCCTTGACGCGCGGCAACACGCTTTGGACGATCACAAAACCCCAGTACTTCCGCTCATTTGACGCGGATCCCGAAAAGAGAGACTCTGGGCAACGAACGATTGAGCTAAGCAAGGTTTTGCACGAATTCACCCACCATCAACAACAATACGGAAGAACTCCTGAAATGAACCCGCAGGAGAGCGTCCGCTACCATCTGGAGGCAACAGTTCGTCTAACAGCTCGTCCCAGACGTGATGTATCTTCGGTCTCCATGCCCGACCGGGAATTTTAGCCGCACCCTCGTCATCTTCAACCTCGCTTTCCTGTTCACCTCTTAGCTCTTGAAAGAGCGCATTATCTAGATTACTGGCCCACGCACTCTGAGAATCCTTGCGAGCACCACCAAGTTGGCTAGATGCAATACATTCCCGTGCTTGATAGTAGGCGCCCACAGCTTGCGCCACTCATCCTCGCGCCCTGGCCAAAGCCTCTGCGCACGTAGCGCAAGCGCGATCTTTTCTGGGGTCCACATATGCCCATTTTTTGGCGCCTCATCTTCGAAAGACGCTTCACCAAACACCTCCTCAAGCAAATTGCGGATTACCTCCTCGCGCCAGGGCACGTCTTCCTCAGCTGCAGCCGCAAGACAGTCCATTGCGCGTCCGATCGCCCAGTACGCAGGCTCGGCAAGCCAGGATTTGGCACGCGCGAGCGCTCGCAGAGAGCCAAGCACGGCCGCGCAACTCTGGGGGGTACTCGGAGCGGAGGCTGAACGAGGAAGCGGAGGGTGTGTGCGGAGGAGTAGGCCAGAGTGAATGATCGCGGTGAGACCAAAAAGGCGAGCGAAAAGCAAGTCGCGCTCCTCTTGGCTAGCTTGGTTGCCTGACGTCCGAGTGGCATCAAGAAGGAGCGCCAAAATTTGCGCGCAAGAAATCGTTGTGACGCGGGAGAGTAGCTGGTGGAATTTAAATCATAAGTTGTACATACATATGCGGCTCTGCGCGTACCTCTGTTAGGGCCACGGCGAATCCTAGACGACTGCTCTCCCTTGGGCTGCCGAGGCCGCGCACGAGGCGGCGAATCGAGTAGGCGACATCAGGCGCGTTCAGGCCATCTAACGTGGAGTCACATTCCATGTTCCCTACCGCACCCACAGCCTGCACGTTTTCTTCCCGACCACTATCATCCTCATTCGAGGACGCGTCCGATTCGGCTGACCTGCGCTCGAACGCAACTTGAAACTTTTCTAGCGTGGAGATGAGCTTGACAGACGCATCAAGACGCTTTTTCTTCTCCACGGAAGAGAGGTCCCAGAAGAGAGAAAGCGTTGTAGACATTGACACACAGCAGCGCTCAATTGGCGGCCAATTTTTGACGGAAATTCGATAAGAACAGCGTGGGTAATACATGCCATTTATGGAAACAGGACATTCCTGATGGTACAGACAGCCAAACGTCATACTTTGGGCTCTAAGAGGAATCAAAAAACCCGTACATCCCAAACCTCTTATTCAACCCAGTACATCCAAGCCGGCGCGCGGCAGCCTCGGCTCGCCCTCCTTGTACGGCTGGCCAGTCTCTTTGCGCAACAAATCGTTGATCCACTGTCCGTGGGGTTTGATCTTCTCACCGCGAGAATACATGACTGCCAGGTAGAGCCACGCCGCAGCATTACCGACTGTGCTGACTTCATCTGAGACGTTTTTACGCGCGAAACTAGAGACCTCTTCGTAGAGTTTCTTATCCGTGTAGAGGTCATAAAGGTGGCCCGCGACCCGGTCATTGTCGCCAACGTCGCAGAGGTAGCCCGACTTCCCATGTTGAACCTGCAGTGGTATACCACCTGTACGTGAGGCGATGACTGGCTTGCCTGCGTGCAAAGCCTCGGAAACCTTGACTTCAAACCCTTCACGTGTAGACAGTTGTAGCGCGATCTTCGAGTTGGCCATGAGCGCATTCAGCACTTACAGTGACATCAGCAAGTCGCCTGGTGGAATCAAAGAAAACCTTACGCTGGTCACTCGGAGGCAAGCGCATGACAACAATGTCTTTGAGAAGGTGCCTGTAGTCTGCCGAATTGATGAGCTTGATGAGCTGGTCGTAAATGATGCTTGCATCGGGATCATCGACAGCACCATGTCCACAAACGAGCAACTGAGGTATCTTGCTGTCGTCGACCTTTCCTCTCGTCTTCAGTAGGTCACGGAATTTGGCGTACGAAGCAATGACATTAGGAATACCCTTGGATGGGTCAAAGCGGGCAATCTGAATGATGTATTCCCGTGAAGGCCAGGCGAGTTCCGACATCTTTTCCTTCACACATAATGAGCGGAACTCGCCCATATAGTATTGTGAGTCCCAGGCGTCAAGATCCTTGTTGAGGCCATCCAGCCTATGATCTTACATCAGCCAAAGACGGTGGACCGCTTCGGCGCTGAACACACCAATCAGTCGCTGCTCCAAGTAGGCAAAGCTTTTCGGCCGGGACGTCACTTGGGACAAACTTATTCACAGGGTGACCTACGCACGAGCAAGAAGTTGGAACCTAATTCAAAAGCTGGCAAAAATGACACGCACTGATAAACAGATCAGTATGTTGAATGTTATTCCAGAGGTATTTCCACACTTCCTCTTGAGGAGAGCCTTCCTTGTGTACGAGGTCGCTACGAATTTCTATGTGTGAGCGATAAACTATGGGCACCTCCGGCCGGACTTTGCGTATGAGTGGGATCAGACCAGGCATCTGTGGGTCATCTGAACAGGAAATGATTTCAATGTGCCAGAAAGGACTGAGGTGAATGCGCACCGATAAATGCTACATCAACACCACCAGCCGCGAGCGGGCCACCCTCGGCCGTCCACCGCAAACCGTTTTTTAAGATCCATGCGTCAAAACTGTCCTTTTGCTCTTGGGTAAGGCGAAGAGTGGGTGCGGCAACCCCTTGCAGGATATTGTGATTGTTCTTTGTTGTGCGAAACACCGCAGGTGACGGGTTCGGGACGTACCTAAGTGGTGGGAAAAGAAACGACGATCAGTTCAGATTGTTCACATGGTAAGGGACATGTGACTGGAAGAGACCGGATGGAAGGGAACACAGCTAAGGGGCGAGTATCCCAAACTGTGCGACAAGCCGTAATCCAGCCAATTATGGGGTGAAAATGTGAAGGTCATGACGCACTCACCAGGCACAATCTACGTCGAGAAGGGAAAGGAAGCGAATAAGCGCGTGTCTCATCTGCAATCGCAATCAGATTCGACAAACTTCGTCTTAGTTTACGATCGTTTACGGATAAAGAAAGCAGTGACACTCACGAGGGCGACACCACCTGTAAATAGGGTGCACAGAACGTAAGGGAAACGACATTCAGTAAGTTTCGATCTCAAATTTAGTGAAACGGGGGACGAGCTCACCGCCCTGCGGAGTAGACGAGAAAAATCCAATCTTGAACTTTTTCTCGCGAAGCTCATCAGCAAGTTGAATGACAGCGTTCCAAGTGCCTTCCCCGACCGAGTTGCGATAGACATCGAGATCGTCTATCAGGTGAATCTTTCCACCAGCATCAACAGCAACCTGATTTCGGGGACCGATGGTCAGGCGTGGGTTATTTCCGGGGCCATAGTACATGAGTGCCTTTCGAGCAGCCGAGTCGGCTTGTTCATCGATAGTGCGTGGAATAGGGAGCTTCTGTTGAACGCCTCCAGGGGCAAGCAGCCCTGGAGTACGGTCGAATACGGTAGGATCAACATAAACCGCTGGAGTCTCGGCACCTGACGCAGCATAAGAACCGGCAGCCGACCCAATGCGGTGTTTGATATTGGTGCGTGTGGCCGATTCGGTGTGATAAGGCTTAATATTAAAGACGATGGGGACGATGTCAAGCTCCAACCATAGACGAGTACAGAGATTTGGAGCCTAAGCGGTATTAAAGAGACCATCAAAGGACGGGGTTTAAAAAAAACATTACCTCACGGAGAAGGCTGAGGGTAACACCGGCACCCAAGAACTTACAGAAATGCTCTGAAGAAAAAATTCGGAGAGTAGAGATGATGTGGGATTCGATCACCTCAGTCTGCTTGTCCGACTGCGAGGCATCGTATGGGAGGATCGTGGAGCTGAAGTCAGTGCTGTAGACCGAGTCATGTATGGAGATGGCGAGTTCAAAGCCCGCCTTGTTAGCAAGGAGAGAGCCAGCTATGCCAGCCCACATAGGCTGCAAGATATTCGGCGATGTCAGAGAGAGAAACAAATGAACGGGGAGAACAAACGGTCAGGCTGCTGAACCCTGGAAAGTTTGGTTTGGTAGGGCTGGAAACACTGGAAAGCCTGCGCCTGACAGCATCGGAAGGCTTGGACACGAATTCCTGGGGTGCGGGAGTAGACATGATTTTGTGGGATATAGGGTGGCAGTCTGAGCTTTATAGGGCGTGGGCGTGAGAGGGGCAGCCCTGACAGGCACCGAACATGTCCGAGACCGAGACCATCTGCAGGGAGTGCGGACATCCCACCGAATGGGCTCAAGACATAGGCTCGGCCGTCTGTACACAGTGCGGTACACTCGCCGACCCCTCCCAACAGAGTGCCCTCACTTCCGCTCTCGACTCTTTCCCCCACGACGTCCCCTCTTACACTCCACCGACAACTCTCAAGAGCATCCGCCGCAACGCCGCATGGGACCTTCCAGGACAAGGTTCCGATTCCAGGAACGATCGCAACAAGGTCTTATCTATTTTTTCCTTCCCTTTCCCCCTTCTCAAATCATCGCCCTTAGCTCACCATCCATAATCTCATTTGCACGCTTTCCGACCGTCTGGGACATCATGGCGTGGCTACCCGTGCACAAGCTATTTTCGATTCCATGACGCAGCGCACCTCTATAAAGTGGGGCAGGGCAGCCAAACTTGCTGCTGGCGCGGCCGTCGTGTTTGCCATGAGAGAACAAGGGCGAGGGGATCGTACCCATTACGTTGCTGTCAGTTCTTCTCTTCCTCTCTTTTCACTTTCGATAAAAATTGGCCTTCCTGGCTCACTTATGTTTGATGCTTGATATTCTATGGCTATGGCTAGCGGCGGCTTCTTGGGCTCCTAGTCCTTACTCGCGCCAAGCAGTGTTGCTT
>WNFO01001946.1_pt1 | contig 17913 bp, 10 predicted proteins | sample 5400251 | NCBI WGS metagenome assembly WNFO01 (sample SAMN13153354, study PRJNA577476) | soil metagenome | isolation source: 100 cm saprolite under Madrone tree | place: USA:California | collected 2016-06-14
TAGAGCAGTTCGGTGAAGCGCGGGTCTTCCTGGAGGAAGGCAAAATCTTCGTCGTTGCGGGCGTGATAGCGGTTTTCTGGACGCAACTGGATAGCGACCTTCAGATTGGCGAGTGCGGAATCGGCTTCGCCGGTGAGGCAATCGAGCGCGGCCAGCGCGTAGTGAATGTGGTCGGCCTTGGGCGCGGCCTTGCGTGCCTTGTCGAGACTTTCGCGGGCGTCATCCCAGCGTCCGATGTTCATCATCGCGACGCCGCGCTGATAATGCTCTTCAGCGGTGCGAGGATTCTGCTCGTGAGACGGCTTCATGCGCTGCTCGGCGATTTTCAGATGCATGCGCGCGCGGTCGGCCAGTTCTTTGCTCGGTCCTTTTAGAACTTCCTCGAGTTCTTGCTTGGCCTTGGCAAATTTTTGCTGGTGAAAGAGCGAGAGGGCTTCATCGTACGTTTTGAGCTGAGCCTGAACGAGAGGATCGACCAATTCGACGCCGCCGCGCTGGGGCGGTGCCGGCGTCCCTAAAGACTTCTTTTTCTGTAGCTTAGACTGGCTGTGGGCCGTCCCTTTGGAGCGGCTTGACGAGCCTGAATGAGACTTGCGCGTTTTTGCCATTGGGCGAATGCTAACAGAGCACGATTCTCGCGTCAAATGATGCGAATGGGGGCACTTTGGAGGGCGTCAGCCGTTACCGAACGGAGGCATGGACGAAAAATAGGTCGTGGAGTTCAGCGCGGAATCGCGGACACTATATGCAGGTCGTGCAAGACAACACGCGGGGCGGGAAAGCTGGCCTGCCTGTGCCGCGTATGCTATAAGTTTGTGGCCTAATTCTGGTTAACGACAAAGTGCCTTTCATTAATTTTCCCGCGCGCGAAATTAACTGCAAGCTGGTGTACTACGGTCCAGGTCTGGGCGGAAAAACCGCCAATCTGCAGTGGATCTACGACCACACGGGACAGAATCAGAAGGGCAAGATGGTGTCTTTGGCGACCGAGACGGACCGCACGCTCTTCTTCGACTTCCTGCCATTGGATTTGGGAACCGTGCGCGGATTCAAGACGCGCTTTCATTTATATACCGTGCCGGGGCAGGTGTTCTATGAGGCCAGCCGCAAGCTGATACTGAAAGGCGCGGACGGCGTGGTGTTCGTGGCGGATTCGCAGGAAGAACGGCTGGACGCGAATTTTGAAACCATGGAAAACCTGATGGAGCACCTGAAAGAGCATAACCTGACTTTCGCGACGATTCCGTACGTGCTGATGCTGAACAAGCGTGACTTGCCGAACGCCATGTCCGTGCCCAACTCCAGAAAAAAGGTGAGCCGGTTCTGGAGGGCGTGGCGATTCAGGGAGTGGGCGTGTTCGAGACGCTGAAAGAAGTCGCCAAGCTGGTGCTGGCGGAATTGAAAAAAGGCGGATAGCTACTATTTGTACAGATGGAACGTGATTTCGACTTGAACGCTAACTGCTACGGGCTTCCCTGTGCTGTCCTTCGCAGGTTTAAAATTCCAAGACCTAACGGCTTCGATAGCCTTCTCGTCTAGCCCCTTTCCCAGACTTCTCACTAGAATGACACTCGCCGCTTTTCCTTCAGGTGTTACTGTGACGTCCAACAAAACCGAACCCTCCAACTTATCGGCTCTAGCCTTTTCAGAATAAGCAAGGTTGGGGACAATGAATACAAGCCGGAACTCCTACCCCATCCACGCCCGCGCAAAAAACTTTCCTTTTGGCACCCTCGTCCGGCTTAGATTCCTGCGGGACAACCGGCAAGGCTGAAACTCCCAACAACAAAATGCACAAAAGACAAAGAACAAATAACCTGGCAGAGCACGTTCTCATGTCGGCCACTTTACCAGATTTAAGCCAAGTCGGCGAAGCAGTTCTGCCCTTGGCGAACGACTTAAGAAAAATTCGCGAGGGCGGCGGATTCCGATTCGAACGTGGGGATGGCTTCGATGAGGCGAGTGACGGTAAGGGCGTCGCGGACGCGGCCGGGACCGCAGACAAGTCGGAGAACGCCACCTTCGCGGGCGAGTTTGATGGAGATGCGCACCAGCGTGGAGATGCCGGAGCTGTCAATCTGCGGGATGCCGTTCAGGATGACGACAACCTTTTTCGCACCGCCCTTGACGACGGATTCGAGGGCGTCATGGAGCTGCTCGGCGGGCTCGCCGATGGTGAGCCGGCCGTGAACTTCGAGTACGGACACAGGGCCGGATTCGCGGACGTTGATTTCCATTGGCAGACGGTCAGTCATGGCGGTACGTCAACCTATCCTATGTGGGCGGCAATGGCGATTCACGATGCCGCACGGCATTATACGCTGGCGGGTAAGTTGGACAAAGTGGTTGGACAAAGTTAAGTCGGACCAAGGGAACCGCTCCAGAAGTTTACAGGGCAATACGTCCGGCGCAAGAAGGGACACATCAGAAAAACAAATCCAGGGAATGAAAATTTCAAACAGTGACAGGGCGCATGCATGCGTATAATGCTGGTCGTCAAAGCGGCGGGTCCCCGGAAGTCGAATCCAGAACCAGCGGAGCGGACACATCTATGAAGTGCGTAGGATGGAAGTGTAGTTTCAGCCTTGTCCTGGTGCTTGGGGCCATCCTGCTCGCCGCAGTTCCCGTCTCCGCGCAACAAACGCCCGCCTTCTTCGCTGCTCCTTCAACGACAGCCTCTTTTCTAGCGACGCCGGAAATCTCCAAGTCACTCAATGAAAAGCTGACACAACTCGATAAAGACGTGAAAGCGGCGCAGTCCTCCGCGGACAATGCCTGGATGCTGGTAAGCGCGGCTCTGGTCTTGATGATGACAGGGCCGGGGTTGGCGCTGTTCTACGGCGGCCTAGTGCGGCGGAAAAATACTCTGGCGATCATGATGCAGAGCTTCGCGTTGATGGCGTTGATCACGGTGATGTGGGCGCTGGTCGGCTATAGCCTGTGCTTCGGAGGCGATGGCCACTTTATCGGGAGCTTTGAGCACGCGTTTCTGCGCGGCGTGGGCGCGGACCCGAACCCAGATTATGCTGGCACGATTCCGCAAACGACTTTCATGGTCTACCAGTTGATGTTCGCGATCATCACGCCCGCCTTGATTACGGGCGCAACCGCGGAACGAATGAAGTTCAGCGGCACGGTGCTCTTCCTGACGCTATGGTTCCTGGTGGTCTACGCGCCCCTCGCGCACATGGTGTGGGGCAAGGGCGGGCTGCTGAATGCGTCGCTGGGGGGAAAATTTCCGACGCTGGACTTTGCGGGCGGCACAGTTGTGCACATTTCCTCGGGCGTTTCGGCGCTGGTGTGCGCGCTGTATCTCGGCAAGCGTACCGGATATCCAAAGCAGCCGATGCCACCGCACAGCCTGGTGCTGAGTTTCATCGGAGCGTGCCTGCTCTGGGTAGGATGGTTTGGATTCAACGCCGGAAGCGCGCTGGCGTCGAATTCGCTGGCCAGTAGCGCGTTTGTGGCGACACACTTTGGGGCGGCGGCGGCGGCGCTGAGCTGGAGCGCTGCGGAGTGGATCAAGAATGGCCGCGCCAGTGCGTTGGGTGCGATTTCCGGCGCGGTGGCAGGACTTGTGGCAATTACACCGGCAGCCGGGTTTGTGGGACCGATGCCGGCGCTGGTGATTGGTTTGGTCGCAGGTGCGGTCTGCTACTGGATGGTAACGAAGGTGAAGGCCATCTTCGGGTATGATGACGCGCTGGACGCCTTCGGGGTGCATGGCGCGGGCGGCACGATCGGTGCCTTGCTTACGGGCGTATTCGCTCAACAGGTGATCAACCCGATCTTCGGAGCGGGCAAACCGGTCGGTGGGCTGGACGGACATTGGAGCCAAGTCGGCAACCAACTGGTGGGCATTTTGATCGCGTGGATCTTTGCCCTGGTGGGAACGCTCGTTTTGCTCAAGGTTGTGGACATGATCACCGGAGTGCGCGTGCCGGAAGAGCACGAGATTGAAGGACTGGACATTACGCAACACGGCGAAGAGGCTTATAACCTTGAGTCATAGGAAAAGCTGGCAAGGGAGCGTCAGGCAGGGGGCGGAGCGGAAACACCCATGATGAAAATCGAGGCAATCATTCAGCCCTCGCGGTTCGAATCGGTGAAGGATGCGCTGCGCGAAATCGGCATCGAAGGGATGACGGTGACGGAGGTGCGCGGGCACGGCCGGCAGAAGGGGCACACCGAGGTGTATCGCGGACGCGAATACACGGTGGACCTGCTTCCAAAAATAAAATTGGAAATGGTGCTGCCGGACGCGCTGGCGAACCGCGTTGTGGACACGATTTTGAGGACAGCCAAGACAGGAAAGATTGGTGACGGTAAGATATTCCTATCAAGGGTTGAGGAAGCAATCCGGATTCGCAACGAGGAGCGCGGTGAAAACGCGCTCTAGCCATTCACTCTTGGCCGCCCAGCGGCCGGTTTACTGACCGCAGGGCGATCAACGTGACGACCGCTGCACGCCCCAGTCTCAGTCCGGGCATCCAACCCGAAAAGAACATGCAAGGTTCCCCAACGCCCTTGTCGGTGCTCGGCCCGCAGGCCGATGCCGAACGGCAACGCATCCGGCAGCAATTCGAGGCAGGCACCAGTGCGCGAGAAACGCTGCGCGCGCTATGCGAACTCGCGGACCGCAACGTCCAGCAAATTTTTGACGAGGTTCTGCGCGTCCATGGCCGCGAGCCGCAAGGGCTTTGCCTGCTGGCACTCGGCGGGTACGGGCGGCGCATGCTATTCCCTTACTCTGATCTCGACATTCTATTTTTGCTGGGGAACGAGAAAGTCGAGCAGGAATCGCGTCCGCTCATTTCAGAATTTTCGCGAACCTTGTGGGACATCGGATTTCGTGTCAGTTCGGCGGGGCGCACTTTGGAGGAGTGCAAGCGAATTGAGGCGGACAATGCCGAGTTCCACCTGGCATTGCTGGATCGCCGGTTCTTGGCGGGCGATGCCGCGCTCTTCGAGAAGCTGGACACAAAAATTCTGCCTGCTTCGGAAAAGCAGGCGCGGCCGTTCCTGCTGGCGCAAATTCACAGGCTGACCCGGGAACGATTGACGCGCTACGGAAATACGATTTTTCACCTCGAGCCGAACGTAAAAGAATCCCCGGGGGGCATGCGGGATTATCAGGCCACCATCTGGCTGCGGCAGCTCGTCGAGGAAAAAAAGGGGATCCGAAACATCACCGCCGCGGAGGAAGATCTATCCGCCGCGGCCGTGGATTTTCTCAGTGCCATTCGATGTTTTCTGCATTACAGCAACGGCCGGAACGACAACACGCTCACCTATGAGTTACAGGCGGCGGCAGCAGAACACGCGCTAGGGGTGGGCGATGGAATGACGCGTAGTCCCGCCGAATGGATGCGCCAGTATTTTCGGCATGCCCGCACGCTGAACCGGCAACTCCTGCGCTATCTGGAGCAGAAAGCTCCCGTGCCTTTGACGCTGCGGCAGCGCCTGTTGAACGCGGCGCGCGGGGCCAAGCTCGAACAGACAGGCGGCAAGTTTAGCTCTGTGCGCGACGGGTTGCTGGAGGTTGTGGATCTGCCGTCACTCTCGGACCGTGCCGTGACCTACTCGCTTTTTGCGGAAGCGGCGCGTACGGGCACGCCACTAAGCCGCGAGGCGGAGCGCAGCATCGGCTATATCTTGACGCATCCGGAACTTCCTCCGAAGAACACCCAGATATCCTGGGACACGCTGCGCGAAATTCTGGGCTCCGATTATCCGGGAGTAGCTCTGCGCTCGATGCAGCGGCTGGGGCTGCTGACGGAAGTGCTGCCGGAATTCGGATTGATCGATTCTCTGGTGGTGCGCGATTTCTATCATCGCTATACCGTGGACGAACATTCGTTGCGCACCATCGAACATTTGCAGGAATTGGCGGAGCCGCCGGATGAACGAGGAGCGCATTTCGCGGCGCTCTGGAAAACGGCCGAGCGGAGGGATTTGCTGATCCTGACACTTTTGCTGCACGACGTGGGCAAAGGAATGCCAGTGGAGAATCACGTCACCGGCAGCCTCACGGCTCTCGATAGCGCAGCAAGGCGCTTGAATCTCTCACCAGAAGAAAAAGAAGAAGTCCACTTCCTCATCGAACACCACCTGGACATGTCAGCCACCGTGCAGCGGAGGGACATCTTCGATCCAGCAACTGTTTCGGCGTTTGCGCAGTCCGTCATTACGCTGGAGCGCCTGCAAAGATTATGCCTGCTGACCTACGCGGACATTCACTCCGTCAATCCGGAGGCGCTGACGCCGTGGAAGGCAGAAATGCTGTGGCAGCTCTTTGTGGCAACTTCAAACCACTTCAGCCGCACCTTGGATCGCGACCGCTTGCACGCGCCGGATGAGGGCTCGCTGCTCGAGCGTGTGAAAGCGCACGCGGGCGATTCTACCATCGAAGAAATCGAGCGTTTCCTCGAAGGATTCCCACGGCGGTATCTCGCGGTGCATTCAGCGGCGGAGATTGCGGCGCACTTTGCGCTCTACCGCAAGCTGGGCACGGACCCAGTACAGACGGAGCTTTTGGCCACGCGCCATGGGTTCTCGCTGACGCTGCTCACAGCGGACCGCCCAGCGCTCTTCGCTACGATTTCAGGCGTGCTGGCCGGCTGGGGCATGAACATTAACAAGGCAGATGCTTTCGCGAATGCCGCCGGCGTCATCCTGGACACTCTCCACTTTGCGGACCTGCACCGGACGCTGGAGTTGAACCCCAGCGAAACCGAGCGCTTCCGCAAGAGCCTCGCGGATGTCGTAAACGGTAAGGCTCCGCTGGAGCCGCTGTTGAAAAGCCGCGAGAGCGCTACGCGCGGACGCGCACCGAAAGTCACGGTCGAAACGCGCATCAACTTCGACGACACGTCGTCGGCGCACAGCACGCTGCTCGAAATCGTCACGCAGGACCATCCCGGATTGCTCTACGAGATCGGCTCAGCGCTGGCGCGGCTGGGATGCAACATCGAGGTCGCGTTGATCGATACGGAAGGCCACAAAGCTATCGATGTCTTCTACCTGACGGCGCAAGGCAAAAAGCTCACTACGCAAAAACAGGAACTCCTCCGCGAAGTGCTCCAGGGAACTCTGGTATAGCGGCAGATTGCAACTCGAGAAATGGTGGACGTGACCGGGATCGAACCGGCGACCCCCTGCTTGCAAAGCAGGTGCTCTCCCAGCTGAGCTACACGCCCCCCCTACAACCATATGATTCTAATAGATTTTCTAGAGAGAGACCACCTGCCCCTTGGAAAGTGCTCTCTAGGATGTAAGGTAGACTCCCCATGCTGCCAGGAACAGCTCGCGGTGATCAAAATGAGGTGATCAAATGAGTCTTTCATTCCTTCATCGTCGGTTGGTGTCATCGATTGTTGTCTTGGCGCTTTTGATGAGCTCGCTTAACTACGCTTGTCTGGCAGCGGAATCGACGGCATCAGCCTCACTGGGTTTGCGTGTGACTATTAGTCCTGCAACGGGCGACTATACCATCGGACAACCTGGCACGACTTCGGACGTATTGACCGCTACTGTTGGTGCCAAGGTGGACGGACGGTGGCTTCACGCTCGCGATTATCCAAAACATTCAATCACCGAATCCATCGCGAACGATGATCTTGGGGCTGCGCACGAATGGACGGTCAAGCACTCCGGATTGTCCGATGCGCCCGAGCTGATTTGCACCGTGCATTCCTACACGGACAAACCATTCGGCGATGTCCAAGTCCACCTGTCAAACGGTTCTACGCAGACGATCCATATCGAAGCCATTCGCCCCATGGAAGCGACGCAAGGCAAGATTCTCGATTTGCGTGGCCCGGCGGCTTTAGACCGGGTGCTCTCGGATAGTTTTAGCGAAGACCGCCCTGCGATGAAAATTCACGAACTGGCGGATGCCGGAGGAATGCACCGCGGAGTTGGCAGCCAGCTTCTATACAACCGGCAGAGTCACGTTAGTTTTTTCGTCGGCTCGCTCACTTCCAATCGCTTTCTAACTGTATCCCGTCTTCACGTCGGCGGCTCCATGGAAGCTCCGCAAATTCGGGCATTCGAGGTTGATTCCACCGGTACGACCGAAATGACCAAAGAAAACTCCCTGAAGCAATCGCCGCCAGCAGATCAAATTGAACTGAGTCTTACTGTTGCACCGGGTGCAGGCTTGGATTCCGAGAAGCTTCTTTTCGGAGTAAGTGGCGACTACCACTCCCAATTGGAAACGTATGGTTCGCTGATTCGGGTGCTCCATCATGCACGGACTTCGTCTCCCCCTCCGATGGGCTGGTGGAGTTGGACGGCTTATTATTTCGGGCTCAATGAAGGGACCGCACTGACCAACGCTCAGTGGCTAGCTCAACATTTGAAGCCGCTGGGATACCAGTTTTTCCACATCGATGAGGGATATCAGTACGCTCGAGGCGAATACACTACTGCAGACTCCGCTCTCTTCCCAAATGGCATGGCCGCGCTGGAACGAAAGATTCGTGGCGAAGGTCTGATTCCCGGCATATGGACTGCACCATTCCAAGTTTCAGACCGGTCTTGGGTCTACCAGAATCATCGCGAGTGGCTGGTGCACAATGCGAAAGATGATCCGATCCAAATTGGGCAAGTCCACGGCGCGGACGGGTTATTTGTGCTTGATGCAACCAATCCCGGCGCTCAGGAGCATTTGCGCAAGACTTACTCGACCCTGGTAAACGAATGGAACATAGGGTATATCAAGTTGGATTTCATGGAGGATACAGCCGTCGAGGGTTTCTATTACCGGCCGAATGCTACCGCACTCGAGGCTCAAAGAATTGGTTTGCAAGTCATTCGGCAAGCCGTGGGTGAGCAAGTGCTCCTGGACAAAGACGGCAGCCCGATGCTGAACCCTGTCGGAATCGTTGATGCAGGGCGCATTTCCCTCGACACCGGCCACACGTTCGAGGCAACGAAAGATGCGGCTCCTGGAGTTGCAGCGCGGTATTACATGAATCGCAATTTTTTTATCAACGATCCCGACGCCTTTTGCGTTTCCACGCAGATTGTGGCAGATCAGCCTTGGCATGGGGGCAAGGTTCCCCTCACTCTTGACGAGGCGAGAGCTTCCATCGCGCTTTCCGCGGTTTCAGGCGGAATGTACGAAATCGGCGACGACCTACCCGCTCTCGGCACAGACCCGGAGCGCCTGGCCTTGGTTCAAAATCAAGACTTAATCGAGATGGTCAAATTGGGCCGAGCCTCGAAGCCCCTCGACCTCATGAGTTATTCGCCCGAGGATTATCAGCCAAGCATTTTTTGGGTTGAGGAAGATCGTCGCCAGGGCATGCTGACCGTTTTTAATTGGACTGACCAGCGTCATTCGCACTCCATCGAGTTCTCCAGCCTTGGCTTACCGGCTTCGAATCGGTACGCAATCTCAGATGTGTTCGATGGCAAAGTCGTGGCCACTCCGAATCCGGACTCTGTCGTTGTGGACTTGCCTCCACATTCGGCTCGCGTACTCAAGATCGTAAGAATGGGGGTTCCTGCGCAGCCGCCGGTCATCAAAGTTGAACATCTGCCGAGCGCAAAGACAGGAGTTGCGGCGACGTTTCGTGCGCGGCCGGCAACTTTCAACGACGCCGTGGTTACCTATCGTTGGAGTTTCGGGGACGGTGTCACTCTGGAGGGCCCAGAAGTCTCTCACGCCTACACAAAAGCGGGAACATATCAGGTGGTGGTCACCGCAGTCGGGCTAGGAGGTCTCACGACAGAAGAAAACTTTCGCCTCGCGGTGTCAGGTTCAGTGTCAACTCGATTTGTCCCTGCCGAAAAGAGACGCTATCAGGCGCCTAACTGAACGCGACCGAGAAGTTTTCGCAGACCGATCGACGCAAGCGTTTCTTGTTTCCGCTGTAGGGCTATGTTCCTGATGGGTGGTCGAGAATTGCTTCAGTCTTCGGATCCCAATAGATCTTCTTCCCAGACCAATAGGCACGCGCGGCCATCATACACGCTACAGAGTGTGAAAATCCGTGGTGCACGGTAGCGTTCGGTTGTGTCCGGCTGCGCAAGCAATCCAGCCAGTTGATCATATGGGAAGGTTCCTCGTCGCCAATTCCCATGGGCGGAAGCGTCTTGTCGCCGGGCAGCAGGATGTCCTTGACGGCGCGCTGTCTGTCAACATCAGCGTCATCTTCATGATTTCCCCTCTCTTCCACCATCTGCCAGCGCGGGCTGCCTTCGCCTCCGTGATTGATCATTGTCGCTTTCTTCCCCATGATCCGCGTAAAACTGGGCGCATCATTGCCGAAGCTCGTTGCGTAGCTCACCAGGAAACCCTTCGGATAAGTGAGTAGCGCATGGAAGGTATCGGGATTTTCCCGGCCGTCACGCCAGGCAAAAATGCCTCCATTTGTCACGACTGACTCCGGAAAGCTCTCGTCCATGAAGTAGTGGCAAAGGTCAATGCCGTGACTCATCCACTGGTCCGAGATGCCACTTGAAAACTCCTTGTAGAGACGAAATTCAAAGTAAAGCTGGGGATCGAACGGCCGGTGCGGCTTGTTCATCAGCCAGGCACGCCAGTCCGTATCCTGTTCGCGAATCATCTTCACTTCGGGACGTCCGCGCCAGCGAGGCCCATGATAGTTCCACTCAATCTCGTATTTGGTGACTTCGCCGAGAGCACCGGAACGGATCAGGTCGCGCACAGCAATCTGATACGGTTCGCTGCGGTGCTGAGTGCCAATCTGAACGATGAGATTCCGCGCGACGACCGCGTCGCGCGCCGCTTTGACCTCTTCGAGAACATTGCCCATGGGCTTCTCGCAGTAGGCGTCTTTGCCCGCTTCGGCTGTCATTCTCAGGAGCGGTGAGTGCGAGTGCTCAGGCGTGGAAATCATCACCACGTCCACATCTTTCAGCCCAAGCAGGTCTTGCGGATGTTGGAAGGCGCGGGGAGCTTTGCCGAAATACTTTTGGTTCGTGGTGGCGGCTTGCTCAAGATTGTGGCTCCATAAGTCGCAGACCGCCGTCACTTCCGCGTTCTTTGTGCCTTTGAGCGACGCCACTATGCCGTCGAGTTCCCTGCCGCGATTGCCGATACCGATGTGCCCCAACGAGATTCGGTCGTTTGCTCCAAGAATGCGCGCATACGACAGCGCCGTGCCGCTCAATGTCGCGCTTCCCGCTGCCGCAACCGCGCCCTTCTGCAAGAACTCCCTTCGGTTGATCTTACCGTCTGAACTGTCCATCGGTTTCTCCTTGCGATCAAAGTTGCCCTAATGTAATCAACGGATGTCTGGCAGATCAATGCGTTTTCGCATGGCGCTGCAGAAAGGCCTCACGGTGCTGGCGGTCGCGAAAACCTTCAGTGCCCCCGGCGCGGGTCGTGGAGAGTCCGGCAGCCACATTGCCGTATTCAAGGCAGTCCTGAAGGCCAGATCCGTGAATGAATTTGTGCAGGAATCCCGCGTTGAAACTGTCGCCGGCCCCGACAGCATCAACAGGCTGAACGGAAAGCGAAGCGGCCCCAAATCGCTCGTTTCCGCGTTTGGCCAGCACGCCTTGCGCGCCACACTTGATGACGACAATGGGAACGAGACGGGACAAGGCGTCGAGCGCGCTTCCAACATCGCTGGTGCCTGCAACCCTGCAGGCCTCGTGCTCGTTCGGCAGAAACACATCGACGTTTTTGAGCACCTCCTCAACGTCACTGGCCCAAAGATCTTCCGGATCATCGTTGGTGTCGAGTGACGTGGTAAGGCCAGCCCGCTTCATTTGAGAAAAGAGCCCCGGTAGGGTCGGCCGCAGTGCACGCAAAAGAAAAAAGGATGAAAGATGAAAGTGCGCCGCGTCTCGGAGATAGTCCAAGTCAAGATGCGTGTGGTCCAAATCAAAAGTCGTGCCCGGATAAGTCAGAATCTGACGTTTCCCGGAAAGAGGAAGGATCACAGTCACGCCGGTATTCTTGCCGGGAAGGCGTTTCACACCCGAAACGTCAACGCCGCTCTCCGACAAGCGCTCCACGCAAAACTCACCCAGCGGATCCCCTCCAATGCAAGACGTGAAACCAACGCGGCTGCCGAGGAGAGAAATATTGTGGGCACAAATTGCAGAAGAGCTGCCGAGGGTCAGCGAAAAGCCTTTGGCCAGGTGCTCTCTCTCTGGCTCAAGCTCCGCAGGAAGACCGTACAGAATCAAATCGGAATTCAGCTCACCCAGGACGCTGATGTCGAAACGCTTCACTCAGTAGTCTCCTTCTACCTACAACCGTTCTATGTGAACGCCCTGTTCAATGCGCGAAACATCCTCTCGCACAATGCGGCCGGGAAGCACAGCCAGGCAATTCGACGCTCCGCAAGCAACGGCGAGCGCAAGGCTTTGTTCAAATGAGCGATCGGTGGCTGCAGCAAAGGCTAATCCAGCCAGCGCCGCATCACCGCAACCCACCGTAGATCTTGGCCGCAGAGGACTGGTCCACGCGTGAATTGCGGTTGGATCACGCTTTCGAATACCGACCAGGCCGCGTTCGCCGAGGCTGATTGCCGCGGAGTTCGCGCCCAGTTCCACTAACTTCCGAGCGGCCCGCGCCGCGGAGATTGCATCACGTATGACGACTCCCGTGACGACCTCCGCTTCTTCCCTATTGACTTTGACCAAGTCCGGTCCGGCGCTGAGTGCTTTGGAGAGTGGCAAGCCACTGGAATCGACAAATGCAAGACAGTTCGCAGAGCGAGCCAAGCTCATGAGCGTCGCGTAAGCTTCGGTTGGAACCCCAGGAGGCAGACTTCCGGAGATCACCGCGATTTTCTTGTTAGCAGCAATTTGAAAGGCGCGCGCGCAGGCTTGCAGAAACTCCGACCATTCGGACTGAGTAATCATTCCTCCAGGCTCAAGGATCTCAGTGACTTCTCCTTCCGTGTCCAAGATTTCCAGGTTGACGCGCAATGCCCGCCCAGTGGACACCGGCATCGTCGCTATTTCCAGATCGCGAAGTCCCGCGAGCAACTCGCTGCCAGTGGCGCCGCCGGAGAAACCAATCCAAGTCGGGGTCGCGCCCAAGCCTTTGAGCGCCATGGCCACGTGCGCGGCCTTGCCTCCGGGCGTTCGATAGACTTCTGAGACTCGATTGACATGGCCCGGAGCAAATCCCTTGACGATAAGCCGTGTGTCGATCGCAGGATTCAAGCTGACGCAAAAGAATGCCGTTGCGGGTTGATTGGATTGGGCGGCTGATTTATTCATCTGCGGGATAGTATTCCCACCAGGGCGTGGCGGCCTTAAGGTTTTTGTTAATGCTTTGAATGTTTTGCACTCCCTGGGTCTCAAGCCATTTCTGAAGCGCGTCCGCTCCACCGCGCACAAATATGCCCACGCCATCCTTCCAGGTCGCGCGGCCGCACAGAACACCGCAAAAATGGACGCCCGCCTCCGAGGCCAGCTCAAGAGCCTCATTGAATGCGCGATTGCTCACCCCGGCAGAGAGAAACAGGAACGGTTTGGAGGTTGCTGCTGCTGCATTTCGAAAAAGCTCCAGAGCTTCGGCGCGCGTATGCACGAATGCGCCTGAAGAAGCCGAGGAGCCTTCCACATAGGCCATGGTTACGGGCACCCCAACTTTCAAAACATCCACACAATAGTGAGGTCTTGAGAATTCCCCCATCGCACTAGTGAGAATACCGGGCTTGCGGCGCGCAAATTGCGGACTTTTTTCATCCACCGCTTCTTGGTACGGAACAATTTCCAGAAAGAAAGGAACGTCACAGCCGGCGCATTCTGCGCCTACGCGCTCCACCCAAACGCATTTACGCTCCTGTATCTCAGGTGCGTCAGACAAGGAATAGTACAGCAGAACCTTTACGCAATGAGCGCCGACGTCGACCAATCTGCGCACAGACCAATGCTCCAAAAGCCGAGGAAGGCGAGAAGGAACTGCTGGATCATAGCCACTAACTTCGTACGCCATAAGCAAGCCTGAGGATGGAGCACGCTGACTGGCAGCGTGCAAGCCGTACTCCGGCTCAAGTAGCACCGCGCTGGCGTGTGGGGAGAGTGCCCGAACGACGATGGATTTGAACTCCTCGAGCTGCTTGCGCGGTACCAAAGATTTTTCGACCTTCATTTCCGCCGAGAACAAGCTGCGCAACGCCTCACGCTGGTCGATCGCAAGCGCGCCAATGACGCCGCGAGAATCCGAGACGGCTTCGAGCCTCTTTCGCTTGCCTGTCGACAGTTTCACTTCAATCCTCCGCTCCAAGGAGCGATCACCATCGAACAAACCGAATACACCAGTCGATACCCTCTTCGTCTATTTCACCACTTAAACGACACCAAGGTGCCACAATCTACTTGGCATGAACGGTCCCCGTAAAAAAAAGGGGCAAAGCTCAAGGCCGCCCCTTTTTTCACCCTAGTTGTATACCGTAGTGAATTAGAACGTGATCCGCAGCCTCAACCGCACGGTACGCCGGCTATCGACCCCCTCTTGTGAAAAAGTCTGGAACGCGCGTCCGAAGTCCGGGTTAGGGCTGATGTCGGCCGACGTGATAGGCATCAGCTGCAAAGTGGCTGGATTTACGTGGATATTGAATCCACCGAGATAGGCAAAAGTACCCCCTCCACCGGCGAAGTCCTGGTTCGGCGCTCGCAAGGGGTGATTGAAGACATTGTTAAAGTCAGCCCCAAGCTGGGCATTGACTCTTTCTCCGAACCGAAAGTTCTTGTGCAGACCGAGATTCACTCCCCACGCGCCAGGTCCCCACAACAAGTTCCGCTTGGCTGCTAGAGGATTGTCAAACACATCGGCACCTACCGTTGGAGGGGCAAATGCATTTGGATCGAAGAGTTGGTCTCCCACATGGTGGTTGTAGTTGCCCACGACCAGAGGACGGTACGTGATGAAGTCACTAAAGTCTCCGACCGCCGTAACCGAGGAGACGGCGATGTTACCGGGAAAGGTGCTCGGACTGTTCTGACAGTTGTCGCACGACCAGAAAGGGGTAAACCCAGTCCCTGTTTTAGCGAACATCTGGAATGTTGTCTGCCAACCGCCAACCACGGCATCGGCCCATCTGGAAATCGACGTTCCTAATTTCTTACCCTGGCCAACAGGCAAGTCATAGAGTCCATAAAGAACGAAACGGTGGCGAGATACCCACGCATCCGTGCCGTAATCGCGGTCGGGATTGAACGGATTGTATGCAATGCCACCTAAGCTGTCATTGCCCGTGTCCAGACCCGTGGATTTCTGATCCACGTAGCTATAGGAGGCATTAAACATGAACCCGCTTGCATAGCGGCGCTCAACCTGTATCTGGAAAACGTTCGACTGGCCATGGCCGAAGTTTCCGAAGCTCTCCAAAAAGTCTCCTAACGCGGGGAAGGGTAGCCTGGCTATCTCTGCTGGCGAGGGTAGGCAGTCTCCAGCATCCGGATCGCAGGGAGTAACTCCATCTCCCGTGGTTGTGGCAAAACCAACATTACTTGGTTTGAGTTCGTTCAGGTCCTTGCCAGCGACTAGTCCTTTTGAGGTGATTCCGATATAGGAGAGGCGAACCGACGTTTTCAGTCCCAACTCCCGCTCATAGGTGGCGTTGTACTGGTGAATCATGGGCTGGTGAAGGCCAACCGGAACCGCATTTATGGAAGGAGCGCCCCCCAACGTCCTGAGATCACCGCCGGTTAACGGACTAAAACCGTGAGAAAATCCTGGCCACGGCTGCAACTGAGTCGGGTTTACGCCTTGGTTGGTCTTGGTGAGCCGCTGATTGAAGGCGTTGGTCGAGAGAGGATCGCGAATCCCATGTGCGGCAGCAGTTGGATAGTAAATGCCATATCCGCCGCGCACAACCGAGTTCGTGCCAAGCCGCAGTGCAACACCAATCCGAGGTGCAAGGTTATTCTTGTCTGTCCGTACCAAACCGCGACCGATGCCCAGGCCTGATTTGTCAGCAGTAACAATTTGGAACGATGCGGGAATCCGGGGATCCAGGAATTGAATGGTTCTAGAGGAAGGGACGATAATTCGTCCCGTTCCGTTATTGCCGGCGGGATCGAAGTTTAGCAAAATGTCGTTCTTATCAATAAATGGTGAGATGAGTTCGTAGCGTAACCCGAGATTGACTGTCAGCCTCGGCGTCATCTTCCAATCATCCTGGAAGAAATAACCTTGCTCCCAGTTGTGCACGTCCATGGGTGGGCGGGCCTGAGAAACATAAGTGACACTGGTAGGTGGAAGCCCGAGCAAGAGATCCGTGAACGGATCCGTTTTGGATCCGAAGCATGGGTTTGCTTGGCAGCTACGGGGGTTGGCGTAGGTCATCGTGCCGCGAGGATCGCTACGGCCGGAAGCGAAACCATCCTGTCCAACGTTTCGAACGAGATCGGCACCCATCTTCAGGTTGTGTTTGTTCAGCACCCAGGTAAGCGTGTCACCAAATGTGGCAAGGTATTGACTCAGCGGCCGCTCCGTGTTGCGGCCACCGCTCCCGATGCCGACGAAAGAAGAGCCATAACTGATTGCCGTATGTCCGTGCGTATTGAGCTGTGACTGGCCGACGACTGCCGCGTAGGCGTCAATGTCGCTCGAATCAAAGCCGATGCTAGAGAGGAAACCGTCCAGTGTCGTGATGCTATGACGAAAGCTGTATTCACGATTGAAACCACCGCGCAGTTCATTGATCAGGTTGTTGTGAATTGTGCGTAAGTAGGAGCCAGAGACAGTATTATTTCGACGGTCGTTCTGAATAAGACCGAGTCCGGTGAAGGGTGCGACTATCGGAGAACTCGTTCCCGTAAAGGCCGAGACGTTGTAAACCGCGTAGACGTGATCTTTAGCTGTGAAATCGTGGTCGACTCGGAGGGTTCCCAAATCCCGAGTGGAGCCGCCCGGAAGTAGCGTTTCAAAACCCCCGGTGATTCGACCGGTGCCTATGTCGATGCCCACCCCTGTGCTTATCTTCGGGAAGTAGGTACTAATAAGCTTTTGCACGTCAGGATTGAGCAGGCGCGAAGGAATGGTAATGAATTGTTGGCCCGCGCCCTGATAAGTGTCAGCTGTTTTTTCAGCCTGCGTCAGAGTTACACTCGCAGGCACATCGGGAAGTAAGGCGGGCTTGCTGGTCACAAGCGAGAAATCCCCTCCCCAAAACGTAGGGTGGGGCAACTTATTGTTGAAAATATTTACTGGCGACCTAGCGTAGTTCCTTTCATAGGCAGTAAAAAACCAGGTTTTCTTGACGCCGGGAAACGGTCCGCCTAAGGAACCTCCAAAGTCGTTGAAATTGAAGTATGGAGTGGGATAGTGAGCGACGAACTGATTGGGCACGAAATCCCTCATGCCCTGTTTGTCCTGTATCTGCAGCGCAGCCAGAGCCGAGTTCTTGTTGTTGTAAAACGTGGAGCCGTGGAACTGCGATTCGCCTCGTTTCGTGGTAACGCGAATGTTGGCAATACCGGCATATTCGGCGCTGAAATCATTCGACAGTACGTTGAGTTCGCCCACGGCTTCTAGGGACGGTTCGCTCTGAGTGTGCACGCCGAAAACCGCGTCGGTGGATCTCTGACCGTCGAGGGTAAAGTTGGCGCCATAACTCTGGAAACCCAGGAACTTGAATTCGCCATCTTGAACGCCCTGCGTAATGTTGGGGTTCAAATAAAGGAATGAGTACACGTCACGACTGTCGCGCGGAAGCTCAATAATCTCCAGGCTCGAGATCACTGTACTGATGGTTTGGTTTTCGGTATTGATGGCAGGCGCCTCCATCGACACCACTACGCTCTCCTGCGTCGCGGAGACTTTGAGGACGGCATCGACGCTCACCGTGTCGCTGCCGCTCAAGACGATGTCCGTCGTTTCTTTCGTGCTCATTCCGGCGGCGGTGATTGTCACCTTGTACGTCCCTGGTTTCAGCCCGAACATTTCGTAATTGCCCTGAGAATTCG
>WNFO01001632.1_pt1 | contig 17903 bp, 16 predicted proteins | sample 5400251 | NCBI WGS metagenome assembly WNFO01 (sample SAMN13153354, study PRJNA577476) | soil metagenome | isolation source: 100 cm saprolite under Madrone tree | place: USA:California | collected 2016-06-14
GGTGCCGCCTTTGCCGGTGACGCGGAGACCTTTGCTGATCGCCCAAATGGCCGGGCGGCAAAGGTCAACGCCGCCGCGTTCCGCATGCCGCGCTCCAAGCTGCTCATGCCGGACGCTCTGGAGCAGATGGATGCCGGCCAGTTCGCGGTTCTCACTGGAGCCGATCGCGCATTGGCGTGCTCCGGTATCGATCTGTCCGTCTGGAAGGACCGTCTCGGGATCGTGATCGGGTCCGCCGGCAAGGCGCGCCGCGGCGTCGCCGCGAGCCAACGCATCCTGGCCGATCGCCTGCGGCGCAAATTGGAAGCGGCGCTCGCTGAAGCCGGGCAGAAGGCGAAAATTGCCGCCGCGGTTTCGGATGCTCTGGCCACACAGCTCAAGTCGGCCGCCGGCGCGGCCTGCAATGCGTATACCTTGGTCGGCATGATGCCCAATCTCGCGGCCGGGCGCGTGGTGAACGTGTTCGACCTTGCGGGGCCGAGCATCGTCGTCGATGCCGGGCCGCAATCGCTTCTCGCCGCGGTGCGAGTCGCGCAACGTTATCTGAGTGACCGGGTCTGCGATATCATCCTTGCCGGTGGGGTCAATGCGACCGCCCCCTGGCCTCGCGCAAGACTGCCCGCCGACGATGGCGGGACCGAGCCGGACGGCGCAAGCGTGCTGGCACTGACGCGCCGCGATACGGCCATTGCGCATGGACTGCGCATTGTTGCTGCGGTCATCGCGACCGGGGACGAGCTGACGATCACCCCAGTCGGTGCGACCGGGTCGACGCCGGCTCATATACCGCGTGGACGTCCGCACGAAGTGGGTGGCCTCGCCGCTGTGGCGAGATGCATGCAGGCTGCTGGCGAGGGCGGACCCGCGCATCATTTTCGGTGGACCGATCTCCCCAGTAGTTCGAGTGCGGAGCAGGTGGGCTACCGGCGCGATCCGCGGCCGATCGTCTTCTACGAGCGAGTGCCGGTTTCGCTTCGGACTTCCGCAGTCACTGCCGAGCTTCCGCGACGGATCCTGCTGATCAGCGATCAGCCAGGTCTGGCGGCCAAGCTGCAGCAAATGCCGGGATTCCAGCAGTCGGAAGTCCGCTGCATTGTTCCAGACGCGTCCGCCGACGAAAAATGGGCCGCCGCGATCGTTCCGGAAGAGGTCGATCTGCTCCTCGTGGTCCGCGATCTGCGCGGCGTTGCGCCGATGGCACTCCTCGACCTCGACACCGAACCTACTGCGGTTCTCGACGTCACATTTCTGCTGGTTCGTCATCTGCATGAGCAGATTGCGTCCGGACGCATCCCTCTGCTGTCGTTGCATCTGGACGCCTGGCCAGCCGGTACTCTGCACCCGGACGCCGCGTTGGTTCATGGGCTGCTGAAGTCGCTCGCGAGAGAATGGCCGGCCGCGGTCGTTCGCGCGCTGGCCACCGACTCGTCCGATCTCGGAGTCGGCGCTGCCGCGATCGAACGCGAACTCGCGCAGGCCACATCCGACGACGGCGGCGATCCTCCGGATGTAGAAATCGTCGAACTCGACGGTCGCCGGCACGCGCTTCGCTTCTCCCCCGCAGCGTTGCAACCCGACGAACAGGAACTGCCGCTCGATGCGGATTCGGTCGTCATTCTCGCCGGCGGCGCTCGCGGCGTGACAGCGGTGATCGCCGAGGCGCTGATCGAGCGCTATGGGTGCAAGCTCGTGCTACTGGGCCGCAGCGACCCGAACAATGTCCCGCCATCGATGCGGTCGATGTCCCTCGACGACATGGATCGCCACGAAACCGAATATTATCGGTCCGAGCGCCAGCGCGACCCAAAACGCTCGATTCCGGAACTGAAGCGCGATTTCGCCCGGCTAAAAGCCGCGCACGAGACCTCGCTGACAACCGAGCGGTTACGCCAGCTTGGGGACGTCGAGTTCAAGATCGCGGACATCACCTCGCGGCAGCAGGTCGACGCGGTCATCGGTGACGTTGTCGAGCGTCACGGCAGGGTCGACCTAGTCGTGCATGGTGCCGGCCTACAGATTTCCAAGCGCCTATCGAATCGCCAACTGAGCGAGTTTCGACAAGTCGTGGGTACGAAGCTCAACGGATTGCGAAATCTTGTCACCGCGTGCAAGCGACATATCGGGCCGAATGTCCCGTTCCATATCCTGACCTCGGCGTTCAGCGCGATCGGCAACGATGGGCAACCGGATTACGGCGCGGCAAATGAGGCCATGTCGGCGTTGGCGTGCGCTCATGCCGGGCCTGCGCGTTGGACCGCGCTCGGCTGGCTCGGATGGGCGGGCATCGGCATGACCCGCGGATCGGAATATGCGGCACTCGGGAATTCCCGCGGGTTGCGCGCGGTGCTGCCCGAAGAAGGCAAGGCGCTTTTCCTGCAGCTAATCGAGTCGAAGAGCCGCAGCCCGGCCGTTTCGCTGTTGTCGGATGGCGAAGTGCGCTTCTATCGGCTGCCGCTCGCCAAGAATGAGGCCACGACGTCACGGACACCGCGCCGGACTGGCAAAACGGTTATCGACTTCCCGTTGTCGTTGGAAATAGCACCGTACCTGGGCGATCATCTGGTCAATGGCGCTGCCGCACTCCCGGGAACTTTCGAGGTCGAGTACGCGCTGCGCGCGGCCCAGGCACTGCGTCCCGACCATCCGTACCTCGCGGCGCGCAACCCTCGGTTCCACCGGTTCGTCCGAATACCCGAGCGCGGAACCAGCCTGCGCGCCGAGGCGCAACTCATCGAAGACACAGCAGACGGAAGCGTCATCGGGGTTCGCCTACTTTCCGATTTCGTGCATCGCAGCGGCGTGGTGCTGCAACGCGACGTCGTCCATTTCGAAGGTGAAGTGCTGACGAGCACGAAGCCATTTGCGCATCCGGCGAGCATCTGGTCGAATGCAGACCTGTTCCCTGCCGTTCCGTGCACCGATCCGTACCTTGCATCGGGATCGCCGGTAAAGTTGGGTGGCATCTTCGCCTGTCTCGACGACATTCGAGTGGGCCCCCGCGCGCGTAGCGCCCGATACCACATCGGTCCGGAGAAATCGCTGGATCCGCTCGCGGATTTTCTGTCTCCGGTATTGCTGCTGGACGCGTTGTTTCGACTTGTCGGCGTCGCGCCCGACGGCGACATATCGACGGGCGCTGTCAGTGTGCCGGTCAGCGGCGACTCGTTTTATTTCACCGCAGGGCTGACCGATCGCGTCCTCCAAGGGACTTCGCTCCGGATGGTTGCGGCCAATCCCTGCTCGGAAGGCGAGTTTCTAAGGACCGATTGGGGTCATGTCGCCGATTCGGAAGGCCGTGCGATCGTGTCGATCGCGGGAGCCTTTGCGCGGCGGATGGGAGCGCCGGCCCCTATGCTCGCAGCGTCATGACGGAATGACAGCCCCGTTCCCCACAAGCGCGACGCAGATCCGCGCCATGCCGATACCGGCCCCCGCGGCAGCGGCGACACTAACGGCATGCCTCTCCTCGTCGGAACATCGGCTCATGGCGAACTATCGCCATCCGCGACGACGCCAGGAATTCGTCGCCGGACGCGTGGCGCTCAAGCAGGCGCTACTCGAGACCCGAGACTCGGCGGTGCGCATCTGCTCCGCTGCTCCCGTACCCGAACCTCTTCTGGCGGCGGCGCAAGGGATGCAGGTTCTGCCAGACGACGATGGACGCCCGAGGCTCTGGCTGGAAGACACCCTGGCGCCGACCCAGGTGTCGATCGCGCACGCCGCCGGCTGGGCTGCCGCCGCGTGTTCGGACCGGCCGATCGGGATCGATATCGTCGAGATCGAGGTGGCGACGGCTGTTCCCGATGACATGCCTTGGTTGGCGGAAGTCGAATCGGATTGCCGCGGGCGGCTGCGCGCGTTGCTCTGGGGGTTGCGCGAGGCTGTGCTCAAGTCCGGCCAGATCTCGGCCAAGACCGTTTGGTCTCTCGACGGCGTCCATGCGGTGCCGACCTGTCCCGCCAGGGAAATCATCGCGTGCTGGCCGAAAGCCGACCGCCTTGCAGCCCTGGAAGTCCAAATCGAAAATAAGGTAATTACCAGCGCATTTCTTGCGTTGAGCCGATCAGCGATGCTGGTAACGATATTAATGCCTGCCCCCCAGCGATAGACTGGATGAAAATTCAATGAACGATATCACCTTATTCGAAACCATGCCGGTTGTTGACGAGCGGTCGGCACCCGGGGACAGTCTGATCGAGAGCATTACCGTCGTCTTTTCGGATATCACGCGGTATCCGATCGAAATTATCGATCCGCACGCGGACCTCGAGACTGACCTCGGCATCGACAGCGTCAAGTTTGGAGAGATCTTCGCTGCGCTGCGTGAGCGCTATTCGCTGCCACCTCCGGACGTCATCAGGACGCTCCCACCCGAGCGCTTTCGCACGGTAGCCGGTATCGCAGGCATTGTAGCAGAGCTGCGCGGCGCGGTGCCGGAACCCGCTAAGCTCGTCCCCAAAGTGGCCGCGGGGTCCGTCTTGGACGCTCTGCCAGAGCCGGCAAGTCAGGTACCGCCGAACGGGGCAGCGATCCCGGCCTTGGCCGCGGCAGATACGTCGCTGCTCGCCGGCGTCATCCAAACTTTCGCCGATGTGACGCGATATCCGATCGAGATTCTCGAACCCGATGCCGATCTCGAAAACGATCTCGGAATCGACGCCGTCAGGCTCGGCGAGATATTAGCTGTGCTGCGCGACAAATATAACCTGCCGTCGGCGGAGGTGCTGCGCGAGCGCTGGAAACTGGAACTGACTCGCTCGATTCGGGGGATAGTCGACGGGATCGCGTTGCTTCACGCGCCTCCCGCTCCGTCGAACGTTGCCGTGCCAGCGCCGCTAAAGTCCTTCGTCGCAGCCCCGGCGGGCGGCACCTCCGGCAAGTTTGCCGGCAAAGTCGCGCTGATTACCGGATCCGGCCGCGGTCTCGGTCGTGAGATTGCGGTGCATCTCGGCCGGCTCGGCGCGACAGTGCTCGTCAACTCGTTCCACTCGCGCGAGGCCGGAGAGGCGACTGCCGAGGAAATCCGGCAGGCGGGCGGCACCGCTCATCATCTCTGGGCCTCCGTCGCCAACATCGGCCAGCTCAACAAGATGTTTGATGCAATCGAGTCGCAATTCGGCGGCCTCGATTTCCTCATCAGCAATGCCTCCAACGGGCTCCTCGCTCCCCTCGACAAGATCCAGCCGGAGCATTGGGAAAAGGCACTGCGGACGAATGTGATCGGGTTGCACCAGAGTGCGATGCGCGCTAGGCCGCTGATGAAAGCGCGGGGCGGTGGGCGCATCATCACCATGTCGTCGGTCGCTGCCCACCGATACGTCGATTATTTCGGCTGTATGGGGCCCATGAAAGCAGCCGTCGAGTCGTTGACGAAGTTTCTCGCCGTCGAATTTCAGCCGGATAACATTCTCGTCAACTGCGTCTCAGCAGGCGCGGTCTATGGCGAGCTCGTCGACAAATGGCCGGACAGCGATCGGTTGCTCCCGATTTGGGAGGCAGGAGCGGGTGGCAGACTGTGCACCGGCGCCGACGTTGCGAATTTCGTCGAATATCTGCTCGGGGACGGCGCGTCCATGATTAACGGCAGCATTCTCACCATGGACGGAGGCCAGACGGCTCGAGGTTAGCGGCGACGGCGCCCGCGCTTGTCGGAGAGGCGGATCAAGGATTGCGACAATTTCGCGACGAGTGCAGATTACCGCCTTAGGACTTTGGGCAGTTGAGGGAAGTATGTCCCAAGCGCTTTCACGTGCCATCGGCATCCTCCTCGTTCTCGCCCTTCTGGTCGTGCCAGAGAAGATTTTCGGGGGGCAGGAAGCGCCCCGCGCGGCTCTTCAACGCCAGGAAGCAGCCGGCGAAATCATCTCCCGCGGTCGCATCGAGCCGCTGGGCCGTGTCATTTCGGTCAGCGGTCCGCCTGACGGGAACAGCACAATCGCTCTCGTTAATAGATTGCTCGTCGAGCAGGGGAGTAAGGTTGAGGCCGGCCAGGTCGTGGCGGTCCTCAACGGGTTTGACCTCAGCCGCACGGAGTTGGAGGTTGCGAAGGCCAATCTCCACCTCGCGGAAATGCAGCACGCTCAGGTGCTGGCCGGAGTTGGCAAGGCCTCGGAAATCGCTGCACAGATGAACGTAATCGCATCCCGGCGGGCACAGCTGCTTCGGATCAGGAAGGATTGGCAACGCGCCGCCATCCTGGTCCGGAAGCAATTCGAATCGGTACAACGCCTTGATACCCAACAAGCCGCGCTCGATCAGACCATAAACGATGTCGAGCAAGGCCAGAACGCGCTGAAAGCCCTGACCGAGGTGCGAGCGGTCGATGACGCTGTAGCCGAAGCGCAAATTGCCGTTGCACGGGCGAACATAGCAAAGGCGCAGGCGGTGGTGGAGCGCCTGCAAATCCGCGCCCCGATCTCCGGCACCGTGCTATCGCTTCAAGCGCGTGATGGCGAGGCCGTCCAGGCGGACGGCATTCTGCGCATGGGAGACCTCGATCACCTGATCATCATCGCGGAGGTCGACCAGGGGCAGATAGGCCGCGTCAGCGAGGGCATGACCGCGAGGATCGAAGGAGACATGGTTGCGCAGCCTATTACGGGCAAGGTCACCCGCATAGCCAAGGAGGTCTTCCGGCAGAAGCGGCCTTCTTCGGACATCCTGATCGGGCGGGACGCCAAAATTGTCGAAGTCGAGGTGACGCCGCGGGGTCCGTTGCCAGCCGTGGTGGGCGGCGAGGTCGTCGTGCATCTAATTCCCGTATCTTCGGCGGAAAGATGACCGCTTCTGGGAATCGGATGAGGTTGTTTGGCGTCTCGGTACGGTTGGCTTATCGGCAGCTGCTTCACAGGGGTGCCAAGCTGATCGGCGCCCTGCTCGGCGTGACGGTTGCGGTCGTCCTGATGTTCACGCAACTCGGCTTCAAGGGGGCGTTATACGACAGCGCGGTCGCGGTAGCGGAGGCGTTCGACGGGGAAATCATCCTCGCATCACCCGACTTCCAGACGATGTCGTTCAATCCGCCCTGGATGCCACGAGATCTGCTGTACGAAGCCCGCACCGTCGGCGGAGTGGCGGCGGCATCACCCTTTTATGCGAGCACCGTTCAGGTCGTTAATCCCGACGACGGCAACTTCATCACGACTTGGCTCTACGCCTTTGCACCGGATCAGCCGATTTTTGCCCTGCCCGACGTCAACAAGCACATTCCGCAGATCAGGTTGGCGCAGACGGCCATCATCGATCGCAGATCGCGCAACGAGCTTGGCATGCTGGCGAGCGAGGTCGGCAGATTGGGGCAGCTTGATCTGGTGCTGCCGGCGTCGTCCGTGGCAATCCAATTCGTATTCACGATGGCGGGCACGTTTCAGATAGGCCCGACGATCAACGTCGACGGTAACATCATCACCTCTGACCTGAACTACTATCGCTATCTCCATGTGCCGCTCGACCGCGTGTCGCTCGGTGTCGTGCGCGTGGCCGCCGGGTTCGACCCGACCGCCGTAAAGGCATCGCTCGGTGACCGATTCGGCTCGCGCGCGCGGGTTTTCCTGAAGGAGGAGTTCACCGACAACGAGACCAATTTTTACGCGCGCAAGACGCCGATCGGCTTCATTTTCAACGCCGGGTTGGCCGTAGGCGTCCTCGTCGGCATCGTGTTCATCGTGCAGGTGCTGCACGGCATCATCAGCGACAATATTCGCGAGTACGCAACGTTACGGGCGATCGGCTACAATCAGGGGTTCTTCGTAGGATTGGTAGCGGTGATCGCCATCTCGATCGCAATGGTCACCTACGTCCCGGCGACGCTCTTCACGCTCCTGATATACCAAGTGGCGTCGTCGGCCACCAAGCTGCCGCTCGACCTGAAGCAATCGTACCTCATCGAGGTGTTCTGTCTCGTTGTGACGATGGGTTTCGTCGCGACCTTCGTCACGACCAAAAAATTGAAGCAAGCCGATCCGGTCGATCTTTTCTAGCCGGTCGTTCGCCTCGCAACGTGAGAAAAAGGGCTGTGGCTCAAACCGCTGAACAAGATCTGGTCATCGCCGATGGCGTCTCTCACCATTTCGGCGCGGGTGACACGCTGACCCAGATCCTGTTCGATGTTACGATCTACATTCCACCCGGTCAGCTCGTCATCATGACCGGGCCATCCGGCTCAGGCAAAACCACGCTTCTGACGCTTTTCGGCGCTTTGCGCAGCGGTCAGGCCGGCCTGCTGCGGGTGCTGGACCGTAATGTTATCGGGCTAGACGATGCCGGTTTGACCGAGTTAAGGCGCAGCATCGGTTTCATATTCCAGCTGCACAACCTGATCGAGTCGCTCACCGCGGTCGACAATGTTCTGATGTCGACACATCTCCAACTTGCGCCGCCATCGGAAGCCCGCAAGAACGCGATAGCGTTGTTGGAACGGCTAGGTCTCGGGAATCGCATCAACTACAAGCCGGGCGCGTTGTCCGGCGGGCAGCGCCAGCGTGTCGCCGTCGCGCGGGCGCTGGTCAATGCGCCCCGCCTGATCCTCGCCGACGAGCCGACAGCCGCGCTCGATGCTGCCTCCAGCATCGAGGTCGTCGGGCTGCTGCAGGAACACATTATCCGCGACGGCTCGTCGTGTCTGATGGTGACGCATGACAACCGCGTTCTCGACAAAGCGGATCGAATCGTGTCCATGGTGGATGGCCGCATCTTGTCCGACGTCATGGTTCACGAGCAGGTCCTTATTTGCGAGATGCTAAAAAAGATCTACTTCTTTTCCGGGCTGGGAACCATCGAACTCAGCCATGTGGCCGAGAGGATGGAACCACGGCGGTTTGACGACGGCGAAGTCCTGATTCGGCAGGGCGAAATCGGCGATAATTTTTTTCTGCTGCGCGACGGCGAGGTTGACGTCCGGGTCGTCGATGCCGACGGCGAAAGGCTCGAAGCCACGCTCGACATTGGCAGGTATTTCGGTGAGCGGGCACTGATCACAGGGGAGACACGAAACGCGACGGTCGTGGGACGGGGGCACGGAATGGTATATGCGCTCGACAAAACTAATTTCGACGCTGCGCTTGCCTTGACACCATCCCTCCGGGAGCAACTGAGGAAAAGCTACTTCTCGCGCCAATGATTGGTGGGCACATATCGCTCGCATTCGCGCGGGCGAAGAACGTTACCGGGTGGCTGCGTCGCGTCGTTTCGTGAACAGCCTTCCGGAGAAACACGGTTGAGCACCTATTCGACTTCGAGGGTCAATCCGAGTACGCTGATCAACATCGTGTCCGGTGCAACGCTGATGAGGATCATACCGGCCTGGAATGGGGCACGCGGGCGTACTTCACAACAAGCGCGTCTTCAGCCGGCTTTACTTAAGTCGAGAAACCCGCCCGATACAGCAAGGAGGAGAGACGATGGCTAAGAGTGATGACGCGAGCGAGAACGGCTCTGACGAGAAGACATTTCCCGATCCCAACGACATGCTGCGATTAATGGTGTCGGTCCAACGCTTTCACCAGCAGCTTTTCTGGCAAATGGGGGAAGTGATGGCTGATATGATGGCAATGCCGTTGGGGCGGAACCGTTCCGACCGCAACAAACCGGGCCCGCTCAATCAGGCTGTGTCGGACCTCAAGGACGCGGTGGACAGTGCGACCGATACCTTGCAGCGGGGCGGCAAACCGGACTGAACCCTCATCGGCGAGAGAAAGCACCGGCGAGGATGCGGTCTCTCGGCGTTCTTCTACGCCTGGTGTACCTAGTTGGTTGGTATGCCTGGGATTGCGGTCCGCTTGGGCGCCGCGAGGAAGAGGGTATACGGCGATTTGCCGATCGTGTCCGGTCCGTCATGCTCGAATTGGGCGGCGTGTACATAAAGCTCGGGCAGGTGCTGTCCACCCGCCCGGACCTGGTCGACCCAATCGTGTCGAAAGAGCTCGAAATATTGCTGGATCAGGTTCCGGCCGAGCCGCTGCAAGACACGAAAGAAACGATCCGCGAAGAGCTCGGCATGAGCGCCGATGCCGAGTTCCCTTTCGTGCTGTGCGGCGAATTGGCTTCCGCTTCGTTCGGCTGCGTGTATCAACTGCGGCTCAAATCGGGTCAACTGGCCGCGTTGAAGATCCTGCGGCGAGGGATTGAGGTCCAATCGACAGGAGACCTCAAATTTCTGATGAGGCTAGCCTCTATCCTCGACCTGCTGGCGGTCACGCATCGTTATCGGCTCGTCGACTGGATCGACGAGCTGCGGCGATGGACCGCCGAAGAACTGGATTACCGGCTCGAAGCCCGGAAAATGACGTACATTGGGAAACACGTTCAACGCGTCGGTGGCGTCAAAATCCCCCGCGTGATTTGGCCGCTCACCACGCGACGACTCCTCGCCATGGAGTTTCTCGAGGGACGATGGCTGTCGCACGGTGCGGAAGCCTGCAGCCACGCGCAGCGGGCCCAAGCCGCGTCGCTGCTGTTTCAGGCGTTCCTTTACCAGATCTTCGAATTGGGGTTTTTCCACGCCGACCTGCACAAGGGAAATCTGTGCATCTTGCCCGACGGCAGAGTTGGCGTGGTGGATTTCGGCATAACCGGTTTTGTGTCCCAGCGAACGCGCCAGCGGCATTTGGGTCTTGTTGCCGCATTACAAAAAGGTGCTCTCGATGACGCTTTCGCGTCGATTCTCGAAACAGCTTTCGTGCCGCCGGATGCGGATCTCATCGCCTTCAGGCGACACTTTGAGCACGAATACTATGACTGGTTTCTGAGGACGGTCCAACCCGATTCCCCGGCTTCCGAGAGAGGTGCCGGATCGTTGATGCTCGCGGTCTTCCGCCGAGCCTATGAATGCGCGATCGTCATCGATGCCGAGGTCGTGCGCTATTACCGGGCGTTCTCGATCGTTGACGGGGTGGTAAACACTCTGGACCACCGGTTTTCCCAACACGACGAAATCGGCCGTTACCTGAAATTGCGCCTCCGCAGACAGATTGAGGATCTAGCCGGCAACGCCGTCGATCCGATGGGGGTGCTTGTTGCCCTTTCAACGGAATTCGCCTTTCGCACCAATGAGGTGCGGGGCATCATATACGGCACCAGCAAGTCGTTCGACAGCGCTGTGGCGAGGGTGTTGCTGGTCGTGGCCGGCGTAAAACGCAAACTGGCACAGCTGGCTTGGGCTGCTGCTATTTTTTCATTGACGCTGGACGTTCTCGTACGGACCCGGTTGCTGCCACGCGGCATGGTATTCGTCCATGGCGGGATATTTGGGCGGATCGATGTCGGTGACATCGCAGAGTTCTTTGTGCCGATGTGTATGGTCGCCCTGGCCCTGGGATGGTTCGGCCGTCTGCTCCGTGCTCGTGCCTATACCGGCTCGCCCGAGCGACCCATACCCGGCCGTCAGGCCCAAAGGGAATAGCAGATAGCCCAAGCCACAACTTGGACAGCTCGTCGAGCTGCGCGGCGGCGCCCGGTCTTCCCATCCTGAAACGACCGGTTTGTGTGCCTCAAGCTAGTGGAACAAATCTGTCGGAAGAGTCCCGTGGGGGATTCCGGCGGCTCGAGGACATGCGAGTCTCTGTCGAATGCGCACAGGAAGCATCGTCGATGTGAATTCTGCCGATCGCGCCCGGCTTGAGGGGATCGTGGCGGCTCGGAACAGCCCTCAGAAGCATGTGTGGCGAGCCCGGATCGTGCTGTTGACCGCGACGGCCTCGGCACCAACGAGATCATGCGGCGCGCCGGCAAGAGCAAGACCTGCCTGTGGCGCCGGCAGGAGCGGTTCATGCACGAAGGCGTCGACGGGTTGTTGCGCGACAAGACGCGCCTGTCGCGGGTTGCGCCGCTGCCGCCGGCGGTTGCCGAGCGCGTCGTCGCGCTGACCCAGACCGATCCGCCGGGTGAAACCACCCATTGGACAGGCGCTGCCATGGCCAAAGCTGCCGGGATCAGCCTCTCTTCGGTGCAGCGTATGAGCGTATCTGGCGCGCTCACGGGCTCCAGCCGCATCGGGTGCGGCAGTTCAAGCTCTCGCGCGATCCGGAATTCGTCCCCAAGCTGCGCGACATCGTCGGGCTCTACATCGACCCGCCGGCGCACGCGATGGTGCTCAGCGTTGATGAGAAGTCGCAGATCCAGGCGCTCGACTGCACCCAGCCGGGCCTGCCCTTGAAGCCGGGGCGCTGCGGGACGATGACCCACGACTATAAAAAGGAACGGCACCACGACGCTGTTCGCCGCCCTCGATGTGCTCGACGGCAAGCTCATCGGCTGCTGCATGCAACGCCACCGGCATCAGGAATTCATCCGTTTCCTCAACGCGATCGAGGCCGAAATCCCGGCCGGCAAGATCATCCACGTGATCCTCGACAATTACGGCCCGCACAAGCATCCCAAAACCCGAGCCTGGCTGGCACGGCATCCGCGCTTCGTCTTCCACTACACGCGACCTCCGCCTCCTGGCTCAACGCCGTCGAGGGCTTCTTCGCCAAACTCGGCAAGCGCCGCCTCAAACGCGGTGTGTTCTGCTCGATCGTCGATCTCCAGGCCGCCATCCATCGCTTTCTCAGGGAAACCAACGATGATCCCAAACCCTTCATATGGAGCGCCGATCCCGATAAGATCATCGCCGCCGTCAGACGCGGGGCACCAAGCGTTAGATTCGATCCAAACGACCTGGCCGACCCAACAAGGAGCGCCGTAATGTTTGAATATCGCTTAGAACACGTCATGTCGTTCTACATAAACGCTCAATTTCCCGAAATGATAGGGCCGATACCAGAGGGCATGCAGCTCAACTTCTACATCACCGGCGGTGAGATCAGCGGGCCGAAAGTTGTGGGAAAGGTACGTCCAGTTGGCGGAGACTGGATGACTGTTAGACGCGATGGAGTCGGCATCCTAGATATAAAAGGAACGCTCGAAACACAAGACGGCGCCCTAATCTATGCCACCATCGATGGAACCTTCGATTTTGGCGAAGATGGTTACGACAAGATCTTGCGGGGTTGGCATCCGCCGAGCGGTGCCCCATTTCGGGCTTCACCTCGCTTTCGCACCGCTCACCCGAACTATCTATGGCTCAACCGCGGGCATTTTCTTGCTATTGGCGCGGCATTTACGGAGCGGCTTCGCATCGAATACGAGATTTACGCCGTTCTCTAGCGGCGCGCTCGGCGCTTGACCGCGAGACGATGGCGCGCCGTCGGTGCAGGTACCGAAAAGAATTCTAATGGAACAAACCAACGATGACCCAAAATCCTTCGAATGGACCGCCGTTCCCGATTAGATCATCGCCGCCGTCAGACGCGGGTGCCAAGCGTTAGATTCGATCCACTAGGGTCGACTCCCAGGTTTGATTAGGGTGCCGCGAACGGCCGGAATCGGCGCTCCTCGGTCATTTCGAGGCGCCGGAACGAACGGCAGCTGGAGGAAGCCATCGTGCCCTTCGTGACCATCACGAGACCTTTATGAGTACCACAGCTAAGACAACAATAGGCTTTGATCGCAAGATCGAGATCGAGTGGCTCGATGCAGTCGCGGGGTGCGTTGCAACTGGTCAGGCGCCAGAGGACGTTCGAAAATTTCTATGGACCTTCTGCGAAGGCGTAGTGGCCGGCGGTTCCGTGCATAGCGGACGTGGCAAAACGCTGACTGTCCTGTCCCGGATTTGGGTAATCGTACCAGAGCAGGCCCGGCCGTTACGAAAAGCTGCATTACAGTGCATCGGGTCTGCGACAAGTGAAGAGAGAGGGTTGCGATTCACTGGGCAATGGCCATCGCAACATATCGGTTCTTCTGCGACGTCGCAGCCAGTGTGGGGAAACTCCTTGCGCTCAACGGCGAAGCCAATCTATCGCAGGTCGGACGCCGAATGACCGAGTCCTGGGGTGATCGCTCTACCCTGCCGCGCGCGATACAGCGTGTTTTGCGCTCCATGGTGCAATGGGAAGCCCTCCGCGATGGTCCCGCCAAGGGAACATTTGTCGCGCCGACAAAACGCACGGCCATTTCGGATCAAATCGGTGAACTGCTCCTACAAGCGATGCTGGTCAGTCACGGACGGGGAGTGCCGCTATCGCAGCTGACCGGTCACCCCGCCCTGTTCCCATTTGGCATCCATCTGAGCGCTACGGCTATGAGAAAAAGCGGGTGCGTCCTGATTCAGCGTCAAGGCGACCAAACCGATTTCATAGAGCTAGGACAAGGCTCGCGACGCCAGCGTTAGTGGAGGAGGTATTGGTTTCAACAAATTTTCGGGCGATCTGGCGTGCAAGACCTCGCGGCGACCGCGCCGGAAGACGCTCGCTCTTTAAGCGACCAGCTTGGCGATTTGGCCGGCGAGGGTGGCGAAGCCGGTCTGGTAGGGATAGGTGGTCGGCAGGGCGACTTTGATCCGGGTGACCATCTTGAGGCCGCTCGACTTGTTCTCGACCGCGTGCGCCAATGCCATCTCGACGACCTCATGCGGATGGCCGGTACGCTCGGCCGCCCAATCCATGTTGGACGTCGGCAAAGCCGACGCGGGCCGGCGAACACCAGCGCGGTCAGGTCCGGAGCGCGGCCTCCGACAGCGGCACGCGATGCCCGCGGCCCGCTAACGAGGCCGCTGACATCGAATTCTCAGACAGCAAACTAGTTTACGGCGCTTCCCCTTCGGAGGAAAGATGGCTGCGCTGCCGTCCGGGAGCGGCTGGGCAAACCCATCGATTGCTGGTTGCTATATGGTTGCTAGAGTCATTGGCTTGTCGGCTATTACGTTTCTAATTAATTGATAAAATTGGAGCGGGCGATGGGATTCGAACCCACGACCCCAACCTTGGCAAGGTTGTGCTCTACCCCTGAGCTACGCCCGCATCCGGCCGATCCATATCATACCGGGGGAGGGGGGTGGCAAGAAGTTGCACGCCGGTGATCTTGCAAGGTTTCGCGCGGCGCCGCATCGTGGTCGGCATGGCTCTCGTGCCGCTCACCCCGGACCAGCTCTTCGCGCGGCTCGATGCGCTCGGGATTGCGCACCGCACCTATCGCCACCCGCCGGTCTTCACCGTCGCCGAGGCGGTCCTATTGCGCGGCAAGCTCCCGAGCGGCCACGGCAAGAGCCTCTTCCTCAAGGACAAAAAAGCGGGGCTCTGGCTCGTCGTCGCTCTCGAAGAGCGGCCGATCGACCTGAAGCGTCTCGCCGCGGTGCTTGATGCCCCGCGCTTCTCGTTCGGCAATGCCGAACTGCTGTATGAGGTCCTCGGCGTCAGGCCGGGCAGCGTGACGCCATTTGCCCTCGTCAACGATACCACCCAGAGGGTCACCATCGTCCTCGACCGGGCGATGCTCGACCATGACCCGCTCAATTACCATCCGCTCGACAACGAGCGCACCACCGCGATCGCGCCCGCCGATCTGCTGCGCTTTGTCGCCTCGTGCGGCCACCGGCCCCGCATCGTCGATCTCGACGCGATCGCGCCATGATCGCGGGTTAGCCGCGGCGCTTGTCATCGCGCGCCGCTGCCGCCATGTTTTGCTTGGCATCCCCGAGGAGAAGACCGCATGGCGAATGAATCTTTGATCGGCGGCGGGACTGCCGCGGCACCGGTCGCCGACGTGACCACGGCGAACTTCATGGCCGAGGTCGTCGACGCGTCATTCGACCAGCCGGTCATCGTCGATTTCTGGGCGCCGTGGTGCGGGCCGTGCAAGCAACTGGGGCCGATCCTCGAAAAAATCGTGCGCGCGGCCAACGGTGCGGTGCGCATGGTCAAGCTCAACATCGACGAGAACCCCGAGATCGCGCAGCAGATGCGCATCCAGTCGATCCCGGCGGTCTATGCCTTCAAGGACGGACGGCCGGTCGACGGCTTTGTCGGCGCCCAACCGGAAAGCCAGGTCAAGCAATTCGTCCAGCGTCTCGGCGGCGGGGCCGCCGGGCCGTCGCCGATCGAACAGGCGATGGCCATGGCCAAGGAAGCCGCGCAGACCGGCGACCATGCTAGCGCCGCGGCGCTTTATTCGCAGATCCTGCAGCAGGACAAGGAGAACCCCGAGGCGCTCGCCGGGCTCGCGCGCGCGCTGATCGCGCGCGGCGAGCTCGCCAAGGCGCAGCAGGTGCTCGCCGGCGCGCCGAAGGAACTGGAGAAGCATGCCGAGATCGCCGCGGCGCGCTCGGCGCTCGAATTGGCCGAGCTGGCGCAGAAGGCGAAGGGCTCGCTCGGCAAGCTGCGCGCCCGGCTCGCAGCGGACCCGGACGATCACGAAGCCCGGTTCGAGCTGGCGACCGCGCTCTTTGGCGCCGGCGAGCGCGAGCCCGCGATCGACGAGCTGCTCACCCTGTTCAAGCGCGACCGCAACTGGGACGAGCAGGCGGCGCGGCGCCAGCTCGTCAAATTCTTCGAGGTCATGGGCGCGACCGACCCGCTGACCTTGAGCGCCCGGCGCCGGCTGTCGTCGCTGATGTTCTCGTGAGGGAACGATGATGGGGCCAATTGGGATGGGGATGGGCGCGCCATGAGCGACCAGCCGGGCCCGCGGGACGAGATCGCACTGCCCGATATTTTGCCGATCTTTCCGTTGACCGGCGTCCTCTTGCTGCCGCGCGGCCGGCTGCCGCTCAACATCTTCGAGCCGCGCTATCTGGCGATGACGCGCGATGCACTCGGCGGCGCGCGCCTGATCGGCATGGTCCAACCGAGCGACCCGCAAGATGACGGCCGGGGCGGCGGCGGCCTCAACCCGCCGGTCTATCCAGTCGGCTGCGCCGGCCGCGTGACCCAGTTCAGCGAGACCGACGACGGACGCTACCTGATCACGCTGACCGGCGTGTCGCGGTTCCGCATCCGCGAGGAACTGCCGCTGTTGGATGGCTACCGCCGGATCGCTCCCGACTGGCAGCCCTTTGCTCATGACCGCGAGCGTCCCGGCAAGCCCGAATTCGACCGCGAGCGCCTGATCCGCGGGCTCAAAAGCTATTTCGCGCAGCGCCAGATCCAGGCCGATTTTGAGGCGATCGAGAAGGCGCCGGGCGAGTATCTGGTGACCTCGCTGGCGATGGCCTGTCCGTTCGCGCCGAGCGAGAAGCAGGCGCTGCTCGAAGCCGCCGATCCCGACGAGCGGGCGCGGCTGTTGACGACGCTGGTTGAAATGGCCGCGACCGAGCCGCCGACCGAGGAAAGCGGTGGCACACGCCACTGAATTTTCGCGCGAGCCGAACGGGAGACGGCGATGGAAGAGCCCTCCGAGATCGACCCGAAACTCCTCGAGATCCTGGTCTGTCCGTTGACCAAGGCGCCGCTGCGCTATGACCGCGCGGCGCAGGAGCTGATCAGCGAGGAAGCCGGGCTCGCCTACCCAATCCGCGACGGCATCCCGATCATGCTGGTCGACGAGGCGCGCCAGCTGCGCCCGGAGGAAACCGCCGACCAGCATCCACCGAGACTGCCGCCATGAACATCGGAAACCCTGGGCCGTGGCCGGTGCTGCTTCGCTTGAAGCGCGCCGAAAAGCGCCTCGATATCGAATACGATGACGGCAAGACTTTCAGCTTTCCGGCCGAATATTTGCGGGTCGAGAGCCCCTCGGCCGAGGTCCAGGGGCATGGGCCGGGCGAAAAGATAATCGTCGCCGAGCGCGCCCATGTCGGTGTTCTCGAAGTGGAGCCGGTCGGCAATTACGCGGTGCGGGTCAAGTTCGACGACCTGCACGACACCGGGATCTATTCCTGGGATTACCTGTACCAGCTCGGCGTCGAATACGATAAGCGCTGGCAAGCCTACCTCGCCGCCCTCGACGCCCGCGGTCTGAGCCGCGAGCCGAAGCGGGGTTGAGCCCGGCATCTCTTTAGTCTAGCGGCATCAGCAGCCCGACGACCGCGCCGCTCATGCAGGTGGCGAGCGTTCCTGAGAGGATCGAGCGCAGCCCGAGCGCGACGATCTCCG
>WNFO01001787.1_pt1 | contig 17902 bp, 16 predicted proteins | sample 5400251 | NCBI WGS metagenome assembly WNFO01 (sample SAMN13153354, study PRJNA577476) | soil metagenome | isolation source: 100 cm saprolite under Madrone tree | place: USA:California | collected 2016-06-14
CGTCCGTAGCGTTCAGGCCACAGGCTTACGCTGTGCTGGCGTGGTTTTAAACGGGCCCACGGGTGGCGACGACGTCGCATCCGCCACAAACGCGGATGTTTTGGCGAGCATTCTCGATCTTCCGTTGCTGCCCGAATTGAGGCCGGAAACGGCAGAATTGGCCCCGGAATGGAGGCAGATTTTGGAGGATTCGAGATAAGTGTGTCTGTCAATCAATCAGACACAATCGTAAACAAACTTTACACAAAATTGTGCTCTTCGCCGGGCTTCCCCAGCGTAAATTGGGTGGCACCTCCGTTGCTAAACCATCTGGCAACAACAACCCCTACACAACCCTACTAATATGCTCCTCGAAAAAATGTTTCATATGAGCCAGCCGCTGGCCGAGTCCAAGGCACGGCTGACCAGCATTCAATCCTATAAACGCCAGTTCCTGATGGTGACCAAGGCGATGGTGACCTCGTCAAAAACCGTGGACTTCAGTTTTCGCGGTCCGCTCGGTTTTGAAGCGCGCACTACCCTGTTGGCGGTGAATTGCGATTCGGAGGACCAATTCGCCTTTGAATCAGCGAGCGGAAACATTGAGGTGATGGGCCTGGTTGATTTCACCGAGATCCGGCCGAACTGCACCGAGATCACACTTGCGATCCATTACCACATTAAAAACCGCCTGTTCGCGTGGCTCGATCGCCACTTGCACTTCGTCGACACATTTGTGAATGCGGAACTTCGCAGCATAGGCATCGCTACATCCTACGTTGAGCGCATGCCGATCGTTCCGCTGTTTGAGACCGCAGCAGCCGCGTAAGTTTTCAAGATAAGTGCAATCAAAAAGCACGGGGTTTCGGCTCCGTGCTTTTTTGTTCTTATTTAATGCGAACCGCGTGCGTCTTGTCCAAGCGAAGGATCTGCCCGGACCGCAACGATATTTTTGCTCTCGGATCGACAATTTTCTTTCCGTCGACTTGGACACTGCCCTGTTTAATCAATCGACTCACATCCGCGCGAGACTTCTTGATGGCGAAACCCTGTGAGTAAGCGGCGACCGCGAGTGCCACCGCTTCGTCGCCGATCGCAGCAAACGCTGGAAGGTCGGCCTCGTCCAAACGCTTCTCGCTAAAACGCGCGTTCCAATCGGCGAGTGTTTTTTCGGCAACTGCGGCCGAGTGATACGTCTGCACAATCTCGACCGCGAGTTGCCTTTTAAGATCAACGGGACTTGCGCCTTTCGGCAGCTCCTGCCCGAGCAAGATCTCATAATAGCGCGCCATCAATTTATCCGAAATGCTCATCAGTTTGCCGAACATGTCTGTGGCCGGTTCGCTTACACCGATGAAGTTTCCGAGGCTCTTGCTCATTTTCTTGACGCCGTCCAACCCTTCCAGAAGCGGCATTGTCAGCACAACTTGCTGCGGCTGGTTTTCTTCTTTTTGGAAATCGCGCCCGACCAAAATATTGAAGAGCTGATCAGTTCCGCCGAGCTCTACGTCTGCGCGTACCATCACTGAATCCCAGCCTTGCATGATGGGATATTGAATTTCGTGGGCGTGAATCGGCTGTTGGTTGTCGATCCGCCCCCGGAAATCTTCCCGCTGCAGCATCTGTTGAAGCGTGACGCGGCTGTTCAGCCGAAGCACATCTTCGTAGGACATCGTGCGAAACCAATCTCCGTTGCAAACAGTCTCGGTGCGAGCCGGATCGAGAATCTTGAAGGCCTGCTCGCGGTAGGTTTGTGCGTTGTGCACGACTTCTTTGTGCGACAAATGCGGCCGGGTTGCGGATCGACCGCTAGGGTCGCCAATCATCCCAGTAAAATCGCCGATGATGAGAACCGCTTGATGTCCAAGATCCTGAAATTGCCGCAGTTTCCGCAATACCACCGTGTGCCCGAGATGGATATCGGCCGTGGTTGGATCGACCCCAAGCTTCACCCGCAATGGGCGACCAAGCGCCAGCTTTTCGCGTAGCTCAGCTTCGCTGATGATTTGCGCGGCCCCTTTCCTAAGAAGGGCCAGCGCCTGGTCTAGTGGCATGACCCCCTAAGGAATAGTGCAACTGCCGAGCGCGCTATTTATTTTTATTCAGCAGGTCGCGCACTTGCTCAATGGTCAGGGGCGGATTCCGCCGATCCAACGATTTTTGACTTTTCCCCTGCTCCTGAAATGGACGCTGATCGGCGAAGCTGCGACTGTTGATCGCGCTGTGGGCATCATACGTGTCGTGAACGCCTCGCACTGACATTGTCGATACCTTCGCTGGCGCGTTTACGCTCCGGTCTTGAAGGGAAGCGGCCGCAGTGGTGCCTTCATGAAACGAGCGCGATGGGTATTTCGGAGCGGCGAGCACGCGTATGTCCACAAATGATTTCTCGTTCCGGTTTGGCTTTAGAGAAAATGTGCCGACCGTGCCCCGCCTCTCGATCACCGCAGAATTAGCGCTGAATTTTTTGCCCTGAGCATTGTTATGTAATTCCATATTCGGCCGTAGCAAACGGTCGACCAAGCTGGGCTCTTGATGCTGCGCCCAACTCATCGGCATCCAAAGAAACACAAAACAAAGTGTCGTGAGCCAGCGCACCCGCCCAAACTGCCGAGGGGTCGACTTGCTTGTAAAGCAAATTATCAGAGCAGGCGATTGATGCGCTGTCGGATCAATCGCCCGCGTCGTTGTCGATCTTTTCAGCGGCCAAGAGCGGCTCGCAGATTGGCTGCATTCGCCGGCGGGGCGACGCGTCCATGCAGAATATCGTAAGCAGTCACCGGTCGCCGATAATAACGTTCATTCGCGTCTTTGCGGGTTCCGATAACGGCGCCTTCCAGTGAAGCACCCAGAAAAAGGCCTTTTGTCTTACTGTAAGTGTAAATTGCCGCCCTCGGAGTAACGTCGGCTTCCGCAGCGCGTCCCACGGGTCCGGCCGCAACACTCGCGTCCGCCCCCAGCGTCACGTTTCCTCCCTTGGAAAATGCGCGAACGGCGCGTTCGTTGTTGAGTACGATCACAAAATCGGTCACTTGCGCACCGATTTGCGGTCCCCAACCGGCACCGCCCGTGCCGATGAACGACGGGCCCGACCAACCATGTTCGGTTCGCGCTACCACCACTCCTTCGCCAGCCTTTCCGCTGATAATAAAGCCGGCTTTCACCACGCTGATGATGGCAAGTCCCCGCGCATTTCGGAGAATGCGCGACGGAATGCCTTTTTCGGGCATGTGCCGGAATTCCCTGATCGTGTTGGCAGACCGGTTCACTGTCTCCTGTTCGGTCGCATTCGCCCCAGTTAGTGATAAAGAAAAGATCGTTAGGATGAAGAATAGCTTTTTCATTGCAGTACACTTACTTCGCTGCCTTAAGGCTGCGTGGACGTCTCTTTTCGATGAAGATGTCGATCTTCCGAGATCGTTAGGCAAACGGTGTTGACGATGGAATTGGACGAAACCTTCATGCACGAGGCGTTACGCTTGGCGGCGAAAGCGCGCGCCGCTGACGAAGTTCCAGTCGGCGCGGTTGTTGTTCGGGAGGGGAAAATTGTCTCGCGCGCGTACAATCAAGTCGAGCTGCTCAAAGATGCGACCGCCCACGCCGAAATGCTGGCGTTGACCGCGGCTGAGGCAGCGTTAGGCGATTGGCGCCTGACTGAATGCGATCTTTACGTGACAAAGGAACCTTGTCCGATGTGCGCGGGCGCGATAATCCACACGCGCATCCGGCGGGTGATTTTTGGCTGCTCTGATATCCGCGCCGGGGCCGCCGGCACGGTAATGAATTTACTCCAACACAAGGCGCTCAATCATCGTTGCCAGGTTACGAGTGGTGTCTTACAGGCAGAGTGTGCAGCGTTGCTGCAGGATTTTTTTCAAAAAAAACGCGGCGATCGGAATCAGATCGATAACTCTTGACACCGCTGCCATCGATAAGTTCGAAAGTGGCTGCCTCGCTAGGACTCGAAGCTGGCTCAAAAACGTCGATTTCCCTCGTATAATCGAGGCTTGGAAGCTCAGTTACGCACAAATACGCACACAAAAACATTGATCGGGAAGCATTGAGGGCAAAAACGGGGCACCAATTGGACACCAGAGAACCGGTCGCTGCCAATTTGTGCATTACAACTTCTGCCGAATTCATCAGAGCTTGCGCGTTACGCCCGCGATGGAAGCAGGGGTTAGCGATCACGTTTGGAGCCTCGACGAAGTGATCGCGCTTTTGTAAGTTTGTAGAATGAAGATCACGGCCATTGTCAGTTCCCAAACCAATAGCAAACAGACAGCATTCAGAACGGAACCCCCGCTGACAGAAGAAGTTTTAGGCTGCGCCCTAAGAGACTTTTGGGGCGAGAATTGGGCGAACGTATATTCCGCTGCGAGAGGCTTATTCATCGTTGCTAGGACGGCGATTCCGAAAGAGCAAATTCCAGAGTATGAGCGAACCCTCTCGGAGGCTGAAAAGCTTATCCAAAAGAGAAAGGAAAACGCCAAAAAGAATCGCGATGACTTTTTGAAGGGACAATCCGACATGACGGGTTTGCCGATGGAGTAGTCGTTCGTTTTCAAGTCCCCCAGTAACCCGCGCCAATCGAATCAGGAACAGCTTTCGCTCAAACTCGATATCGTCTCGAATCGACGATAATTCCGTCATGGCTTGGTCGATCATGGCGGAGTCACTCCGCCATACCATTTCGTCAAAATGAAAATCAGGCTCTTTGGGACGCTTGGGTGTCATTGTGTAAGCCCTTAATTATAATATATTTACAAATTGACCCACGACCCGGCTGAGGGACTCCGAGGTTTCGCCATCCTTTCAGACTGCGGCGGATGACGGGGTGATTCGGCAGGTATTCGAGAAGCCGTCGAATCCGTTCGTGCATGACAGAGCCAGGCGCATCGGTTCGAATGGCAAACGCGAAATAGCACGCCGGTTGATCGTCCGCGGCCTGCGCGACGAGATCCCAGTAGATTTTCGGGCTGGGCCACTCCTTCTACGGATTGAGGGGAAGGTGGTGTCGGAGTCTTCTTAGGAGCGGGTAACCGGTCACAGGCATGTAGTAAAAGCGACGAGTGCTTCGCAGCTCATGAACTAGATATCGTAGGTAAAAAGTTTTTCCGGTTCCCGGAGGGCCTTGCAAGATTGTCAGCCCCATTGTTATGTCGCCGAAGGTCGCGAAGACCTCGCGAGTTAATTGTCCGGTTTTTTAGAATCTGGAAGCGAAAAACGGGACAATTAGGTCGCGGACATACCATAGACTGTTGATGCGTTTTCCGGCACTTACTCTTTTGCTCGCAATCTGTTGCGGACTGGCAAACGGATGCTCGGAAGGCGTCACCCGACGAACGGCGGCCACCGTGCTTTCCGTCAAAGGGACTGTCATTTTCGGAACGGCAGAGCAAAACAATTTTGAGCCGGTCACACGCGAGAGCCGGATCTGCGACGGCGATCTCGTGCGAACATCCGATGGCGCGCTGCTCAATCTTGCGTTGATTCCCGCAGCCCTGGCACAAATGTCGAGTAATTCCGAAATCAAGATTGAAAAATTAAGGATATCGAAGGATGGCAACCAGACCGAGGGCGGCATGCGCAGCCGCAGTGCGCGGATAGAATTGAGTCGGGGAAAAATCACTGTTCTATTCAGCAGGCGCGATAAAAGCGCATCACAACTAGCGATCAATGCGCCATCGGTAACGATTACGGCAGATTCGGACTGTCTGTTTCATGTTCAGAGTGACGGAACAAGAACCCGCCTGACCTGCGTGGGAGGCAACGTCTACGCATCGTGGAGCGCGCGTCCGCCGGTCCTAATCGGTGCCGGCTACTCTCAACAATGGCCATCGAGTCGTACTGAACCCATCGCCGCCGCCGACGATGCGGCGGCGCAAATCGATGTCGCAGATTCGCTCGAAATTGGAAATCTGTTGCATGAGTTGCAGTCTGTTTGGCAGAATCAACATCCGTTCTAACGAGTCCGGTTTTAGGCAAATTTGTATTGACCGGTTTTTGCGAGGACGCTAATCTCGCCGCAATGCGACCACACCCTTGTCCATTTTCCACACCGACCGGTAGCGGAAAGTTTGCTTCGCCGACCGGTGTCCGCCTCGGGCTGATCACGGGAATTTTTATTGCATGCACTCTTGCTGCGCGAGGGCAAGATCCTGTTCAGGAGGAGCCGCTACAGCCTTCTTCGACCGATTACACGGTGGCGGAGACTAATGCCGCTCCACCGCCTCCCTCGTTGCCATATCCCGTTAGCGTGTCCGACTCGAAGGGCGGCGCACTCGGTGGTGGGAACGTGCCCTCAGGGGAACCGCGTCGTTTTCACTACGAGCTGGGGCTGACGGTTCGGGGCGTTTACGACGACAACATCTTTATCAGTCATACCGACCGGGTATCCGATTACTATTTTGCTATTGAGCCCCGCCTCACTCTTGGGTTCGGCGACCTGGAAGGGCGCGGGACGAACTATATCCGTCTGGATTACATGCCGAGTATTCTCCTGTTTGTCGATCATTCCAATCAGGATGATGTTGACCATCTGATCCACCTCGAGGCTCGGCATCAATTCAGCCGATTGACGCTCGTTTTCAGCCAGGACGTCGACATACTCAGAAACGCGAACCTTAACAGCCTGATCGACACGACCGGACAGTTTGCAAATATCGACGTGAGCGGGCGGACGGAGCTGAATCTCTATGTTAGCCGTGTCAGAGCATATTATGACCTCACTGAAAAAGTATTTTTAAGCGGCGAATTTGACGCTTCGATTTATGACTATCGTGACAATTTCATCAATTCCGAAACTTTTTCGGGTGGTCTTTACATTAATTATAAGTGGACGCCAAAGGTGGTGGTCGGCATCGGCGGCACCGGCGGCATTACCCAGGTCGACGATGGGAATCCGGATCAACCCTTCGCGCAAGTGAACGTGCGCCTCAGCTATGAGGCAACAGGCAAATTGAACTTCTACGCTTCCGTAGGTGTTGAGTTCCGTGACTTCGACAGCAACCGGAGCGAGCGCACTACGCCGGTCTTTGAAATCGGCGGCATCTACCGCCCGTTTGACGGCACGACGATCACCCTGGCGGCGAATCGGAGTATGCTTGCGTCTGGATTTTTCCCAAATCAAGATTTCGCTGCAACGAACGTCGTGCTCCGTATTCAGCAGCGTTTGCTCCGACGTTTTTACCTCGGGCTCTCCGCCGGGTATGAGAACGCCGATTATTTCGCTACCGCCAATGGAGTGGATGCAACGCGGGACGATAACTACTATTTTGTTGAACCTTCTGTTGATGTGTTAATAAACAGACATTTCAGTGTCGGCGCCTATTACCTGCACCGCGAGGACAGCAGTTCGTTAGATTTTTTCAGTTTCTATGATAATCAGGTCGGCGTTCGGGCGACGGTTAGATTTTAGCGAGGGTTTGAATCGCCTCCGAGTTGGAGCACGCTGGCGGCGGTTGATGGCTGCGGTCGCATTTTCATTGCTCCCGGGCCTCGTGTTCGCGCAAACCTCTCGAGGCCCCGTCACGTCACAGCCCTCCGTATCGACATCCACATTGCCGCCTGTTAGTTCCGCACCGTTGCCAAACACTGGCGTTAGCGCTCCCGCTGGGTACATTTTGACCCCGAATGACCAGGTGGCAGTCGAGGTTTACGGAGAAAACGATCTGCGCACCAATGGGCGATTAAACGGCGAAGGCGACTTGAGCGTGCCGCTGCTCGGGTCGATCCATTTGGCGGGACTGACACTGACCCAGGCCGCTTCAAAGCTCACAGAACTTTATGGTCGCGATTATCTGGTGAGTCCGAAGGTGAATGTTATGCTCATTGGTTATGCGAAGCGGCGCTTCTCGATTTTGGGTCAGGTAAATCACCCGGGCAGTTTTGACATGCCGGATGAGAGCCCCGGCGGTATCGACTTATTGGAAGCGATCGCCATGGCAGGAGGCTACACCCGCATCGCCGCCCCGGAGAGAGTGAGCGTACGGCGTCATAACGCAGCAGGGGGTGATCAGATTTTTAAAGTTAACGCGAAGCGTATGGTAAAGGGGAGCGGCGGAAGTTTCCTCGTCCAGCCAGGCGATACAGTTACCGTCGGGGAAAGCATTTTTTAACAGAAAAGTTTTTGCAACTGCGCCTTTCCGAGCGGACTGCTAGCATGTAGAATCCCGCTCGAGCGAAAAATTCTTCTCGTGGTTAACCCATCCTCGTTTGAAGCAACAGCCGCAACTGTCCCGAATCTGGGCAACAGGGCGTTACCGCATTTGCCGGAAGAATTCGCAGGTCTGAAGAGCGGATTCGATTTTCGGCGACTCTGGCATTCTTTCGTCGAACGGATCTGGATCGTCGCGCTTTGTGTTCTGGCCGGTCTGTTTCTCGCGCTTGGTTACCTCGCGCGAACGCCGAAGCTCTATCAGGGACACACGGTGCTGGAAGTTGAGTTTCAGGAACCAAGGGTCGTCCCGGCGGAAGAATCGGCTTCGCGTATGGGTTCGATGTTTCTGGCCAGTCAGGAAGCAATGCGCACAATCGAGCAAAACCTCACCAACGAAACTCTTCTTGCGCGGGTCATCCGCTCCGAAGGCCTGGCCGAAGATGGCGGACGCGCGCTCCTTGGCCAAAATATCACGGGCCGTGATGCAGCCAAAGCGACGCCGAGGCCGCTCGCATCGCCCACCCAGAACAAGATGGACAATGCCAGTGGGGTGACGACTTTTACGCCGCTCGAAGAAGCGTTGGGTCGTGCCATTAAGGGCATGGTAACGCCGGTGATTCGACGCGGCACACGCCTGATTGATGTGTACGTAACAAACCGCGATCCAGCCATGGCACAGCGCCTCCCCGAAGCAATCGGTCGCGATTACATCCGCAATTCGATCGAGCGCCGCGCTTCGTTCAATCAGGATGCATTGCGTTATTTGCTGGAGGAGGAAGAACGACTGAAAGTCAATCTCCAAAAAAGCGAGGCGGCCGTTGCGGAATACAAGGCGAAAACACCCGACGCCTTGCAACTTGGCGGCGGCACCGTCGCGACCGGTTCGCAGACGGGATCCGGCGCGGGAGCTGGTGGAGCCCGCGGTGGAGTGGTCGAGGACAAGCTGCAGGAACTCAACACCAAATTGACAGCAGCCAAAGCCGACCAGATTCGTCTTGAAGGCGAGCTCCAGCAAATCGAGCAGGCAGGCGAAAATATCGACGCTTTGCTGGCGGTTCCGAGTATTTCGTCCTCAGCATTGGTGAACGAATCGCGACAGAGCGTTACGCAAGTAGAAGCAGAAATTGCCACTTTAGCTTTACGATATAAGGAAAAACATCCCAGGATGATGGCAGCCAGAGCCGCTCTGGCAGAAGCGAAGGAAAAGCTGCGTCAAGCGGTCATGGCGCAACCTGAGATTCTGCGTAATTCGATTGAGGCGATCAAGGCCACCGAAGCAAGCTTGCAGGGAGTACTGCAAGACCAGCAGGGCGTGGCCGTCGCGTTAAACCGCGCAGCCATCGGATACCAGGAGTTAGCGCGGCAAGCCGAGACCGATCGTGCGCTTTACGAAAGTGTCCTCCGCCAGATCAAAGAGACAAGTTTAACAAAAGACCTGAAGATGAATGCGGTTAGTGTCATCGAGCATTCCCCTCTTCCAAATTCACCTGTTAGTCCAAACCCCACTAAGGCGATTGCCCTGGGACTGCTCGGTGGGTTGGCCGCTGGACTCGCCTTTGTGCTCGGCGCTGACATGCTTGATCGCTCTATCAAGACCGTGGATCAAGCAGAAGCGACGCTTGGACTGCCCGTTTTCGCAGCTGTTCCAGAAACCACTGACGAAGGCGCCGTGACTCGGTCAAAGCGGCGAAGGAGATCTTTCGGAAGTTCGAACTACCGCGTTGTTGTGGAAACCCCCGAAAGTCCAGCCGCGGAAGCTTTTCGCAATTTGCGCGCCTCGCTTTCACTGTTGGGCCCGGAAGTAGAACGCAAGGTTTCACTCTTTACTAGCGCTCTTCCCAGTGAAGGAAAAAGCTTCACAAGCGCGAATTATTCGCTCGCACTCGCCCAACAAGGTTATCGCGTTCTTCTCATCGACGGAGACCTGCGCCGGCCCACCCTGCATAGAATCTTCCGTTTCCCGGAAGCCATGAAAAAAAATAATTTTGACGAGGACAGTGGCGCTGGGGTGATGGATTGCCTAGTGGGCAAGGCAGATCTTACCTCAGCCGTGCGTTCGATTCCCGCCGGAGAAATTGATATCGTCAGCGACGATGTTGCCGTAACCGGAAAAATTCAAACGATGATGGGAGGGCAACTGTCAGTACTTGCGGGAGGACGACGCGCGCCCAATCCAGCCGAGATTCTGGCTGGTTCTTCCTTTGGTAAGTTAGTCGCTGAGGCGGCGAGGCTTTTTGATCGAGTGGTGATCGACAGCGCACCGGTGCTCGCAGTTAGTGACACACTACTCATGATGCCATACGTGCAGACCGTGTGCTTTGTGCTTCAGGCGGCGAAAACGCCCCGCCAAGTCGTTCGTCGCGCAATTTCCTTACTAGCAAAGTCGGGGATTCGTCCGGCCGGTTTGGTGCTGAATCGATTGCGGCGCGGTCGCGGCGTCGGCTATTATTACTATTATGCTTCGCATGGCTACGGCGTCGGCGAAGGGTCGTATTCGGGCAGCTATGATCGTCGATCAAGGCCCGAACACAAAGATAACGGCGCATCGTAAACTTGTGGTCTTTAGTAGTAAGGTAGAAACAGGTCGCAGGTCATTTCGCTTTCGTTTCTTGGCGTGTTGACCGCCGCCCCCTGGCTCCTCCCCCCTGCCAAACGCTGCTTCCCCAGCAAAGTCCAAGATACGTCGCTACATAAAGTTGGATGGAGGCGATCTGGAATGGAAAATCAACCAAGCCATGCAGCGCGACCCCGATCAGCGCAGTAATAACAAACGGTTGAAGCAATCGTCTCCGCGGCGCCCAGCCATGCGCCGCGGATTTTTTATAGCTGCGAATCCCGATCGCGATGCCTCCGACGAACAGCAGTGCCCATACGCTGCTCCCAACCCAGCCCCACTCCAGCACAGTCTGCAAATAGTCTTCGTGCAAGAATCTCCACGTGCCCGGAGCGGGTTTATTTGCCACATTGTTGTAAGAGGGAAAGACAACACGAAAGGTTCCCGGCCCGAACCCGAAAAATCCAACGTCGCGCAGCGCGCCTATGGCGACGCGCGACGCCTGCCAACGGGCGTCGCTTGAAATCCGTTTAGTCACCGATTGCCAGCGGTTGAGTGGTTGCTCAAGATGGGTCGCCTGTCCAAGCGCGAACAGAGTCAAGAGAATCGCGATCACACCGGCGAGGGCGATATTTTTTTCGCCGTGCGAAACTTTTCGCAGAAGCGCCGGTCCAAGTTGTACGCAAAGGGCGATTAACAACAAAAGCGCGATCAGTTGAGCCATTCGCGATGTGTTGGCGAGAACTGCGGCAAGAGTCAGAATAAGCACGCTCACCCACAATGCCCGCATTCCGGGATGGGAGGGTTTCGTAAAAGCGCGTACGGCGAGACCTGCGGTTAACGGCCAGACCAAGTTCAAATATGCTCCAGCATTTCCGTGATAATAATAGGTCGCAAAAAAAGTCTTTGCCCCCCAGACAGGTGCTGTCTGCCAGAAAATCATCTGTGCACCGGTCGCTTTTTGCAGCAAACCGACAAACGCGATTGTCCCGCCGGCAAGGCCAATCGTGTACCACAAACGAAGCAACCAGCGACTGCTCTGTGAAACATCGACAACGAACAAAATTGCGCAAAGCAGCAGTGCCCCTCGCAACATCCAAGCGGCGCTGATGGCGTAATCAACCGAACCAGTCAGGTGCGACGCGAAATTGCGCAGCGGCACAAAAACATAAAAATCCGAGTCGTAGATCGAAATCGCGTTGAGGGCCATCCATCCGCCGATCGTGATCAGGGCGCACGTTAGAAAAAGCAAAAGGCGCGGAAACCTTGGCCTTCGCCACCTAACCAGCAACTCGACGATCCAAAGAATGAACGCGAGCAGCAGCAGCCAGTTAATTATCTGGATGCTCGTCGATGTTGTGCCGCCGTAGGCCCATGGAGCGTAGATAAGCGCGGCCAAAAAAATCCAGCGCGCTGCATCACGAACGATAGACATTCCGAATTTCGAACTCCGAACGTCGAATTTGCTTTACCGCCCTTTGCCGAAGAGCATCGTATGCACTGTTTTCAACACGATCATCGCATCGAGCTTCAGTGAGTAATGCCGGATATAATAGAGATCGTACTGAAGTTTTTCGCCCGTGTCTTCATCGCTTTCGCCGTAAGGATAATTCACCTGCGCCCACCCGGTGATCCCTGGCTTCACCAAATGCCGGAAATGATAAAACGGTATCCTCTTCTCATACTGTTCAGAGCACCTGATCCATTCCGCGCGTGGACCAATCAGGCTCATGTCGCCCTTGAGGACATTCCAAAGTTGCGGCAACTCATCGAGCCGCAGTTTCCGCAGCCAGCGCCCAGCGCGGGTCACGCGCGGATCGTCGTTCCGCGTGTAGAGATCGGTCGTATCCTCGTTCAGGTCACGCATGAACATCGTGCGAAACTTGTATGCCGTAAAGATACGACCTTCGCGCCCGACACGCGATTGCCGAAAGATTGCAGGACGGCCGCTCTCCATCCAAATCAATAAAAGAATTAACGGAAAAAGCGGTGCGAAAATCAGAAGGAGAACGACCGAAAAAATCAAATCGCAGAGGCGCTTTAGGTAATGATATGGCGAAATGCGCGTCAATTGGAAACCCGTCTGTAGCGGCCAGAGCGGATCGATCGTGTGCGTTGGCACATGCCGCCAATGCGCCTCGTGAAATGATTCGACGGTATAAACGCGCGTGCACTGAAACTGAATTCGCACTAACCGCGCGAGCAATTCCGGCCCAAGCCGATCGATGCTCTCTGCTAAAATCACCCCACTGCAACGTCCATCAAGTTGGGCAAGCCTGGCCGCAATCCCGCCTTGAACGATTGGAGAGCCATCGCCTGCGATTGTAGCTCCTACACGCACAACATCGTTGTCTACGAATTCCAGTTGCTGTTGGTTCGGCGACTTTTTGTAAACCTCATAGAAACGCGTCGCAAGCTCACCGCTTCCGATTACGAGGAATGTTCGCTGCGCAGCCGAAGTTGCAATGAGCTGCCGAAAAAATCGCCGATAAGCAAGGGATATCGGGAGAAAAAGGATGAAACTGATCAACAAGACACCACGGCTGGGCTTCATTTCGGCGTCGAACGTCGCCGCTGAATAAATTAACAGTGAACTGATCGCTGCCGCTGCTGCGACGGCAAGAATATGCTCGGTCGTGTAGATCAGACCTCGCATTTCGGTATTTCGGTTGTAACCGCCGATAATGTAGAGGGCCTGTAGAATGACGGCGAGCACTACGCAATCAACAACCAGGAACTCGAAGGGACTGACAAAGAATTGGTCGCGGCGAACGTAACCGACAATCCCATAAAGCACCACCCAACAAGCGGTGTCGCAAAGCATGTAGAGTACGCCCGTAACCCAATCGTGGTTTCTGATGCTTCTTAAAGTTCCTCGCGATTTTTTGTCGGTGCTATCTAAAGCGGACGCAGGTGCTTCCCAAACCGGCGGCTCAATCAAATCGTCAACCAACAATTTCGATTGAGGCGGATTTTGCCATGGTCGAGCGAACATAAACGTGCGATTTCCTGAGCTGGGCCAGAAGCTTAATTTCTGACGATCTGACATGATTTGTGATCAGGATTCAAGCCTTATCCCTCGGAATGCCGAGGGCTGCGCGCTGAAGTGCCGTGCTACGATCCTCCGACTTCCGACCGCTGTTCTCCGCTTTCAAACCTCAGCCGTGCGCTTGTGACCCTAACAGTAAGCTCTTTCGAGTTTTCAGCAGTAAGCGCACGCGCATTCTTAAACTCAATCAAACCGCACACAATCTGGTGGGCCCGAGCGTCCGAGCAGCCATGTATACACGGCAAACATCTGCGATGCGATTTGTGACCACGAGAAATTCTTTGTCACAAGGTCGCGACCGCGACGGCCCATTTCTTCAAGCGCCGGCTTTTGCAACGCGAACAATTTTCCTAACGCCCCGGCGACTCCTCCCACTGTGGCACTCATCCGAATCGCCGCCCCCTTTTCGAAACCCTCTGGGAGATTGCATTCAGGTGTCATTATCACTGGACGCGCGTGTGACCATGCCTCGAGAACAACGAGAGGCTGCCCTTCGCTGAGCGACGGCAGTACGAAAGCGTCAGCATTTTGATAGGCAGTGTCGCGCGCCTTTCCAAAGAGCGGACCTGTAAACTGCACGGAATCGGCAATCTTCAATTCACGAGTGAGTTGCTCCAGTTGTCGTCGATGTCTGCCTTGATCCCAACCGGCGATGACCAGAATCCAGTCTTTATTGTGTTTGAGCGCTTCCTTCCATCCGCGAAGAAGAATGCTCAAGCCTTTTTTCGGATGCAAGCGCCCCAAATAAAGTAAGACTTTGCGGTCGCTAATTATATTGGCGGTCCAAGGCGGCGTCCGATGAACCGCGTTGCTCGCGGGTAATTCAACTCCGTTCGGAATAATGCAAATAGGATTTCTTAAGCCGAACGCTCGGACGGCTGCCGCTTCTGCCTGATTGATCGCATGGATACAGGCGGCATTCTCCAGGTGCCGCCGTTCAAAAGCAAAACCTGCGATGATTTTTTTCCAGCGCGAATTATGCAAGGCCCACGGATCGAGCATTCCGTGTGTCGAAACCACGTAAGGCCGCGGCGTGACGCCACCGTTAGATCTGGACCACCGAACCGTGGCTACTGAGAGATAGGTCCAAATACCGTGCGTGTGGACAAGGTTGGGTGTCAGAGATAAAAGCTGATGCGATAGTTCCGGAGCATAGCGAAACGCGGCATGTTTCGATGCTACGAGATGAACAGATAATCCCTCCCATAGTGCCCGGTCTTCCGCAGTGAATTCATCTTCCACACCTATGATATCGACGTGAACTTGGTGCTCGTTTTCCAAAAAGCGCGAGAGGTTTCGCACGCAATCCGTCAATCCTCCTCCGCGCCGCGACAGGTAAGGCGCGACCACTGACACCTTGAAACTCATCGGTAAATCAGCGCTTTTAATAGAAGCGATGAGAAGGGAGTAGCCCTATATATCGGAGGAGCTTTCGCAACGTCGATCGCGTGCTGTGCTGCTGTCGCGAAATGTGTCGGTGTAAAACCTGCAACGATACGCCGGCTTTCTCCTCGCATTTCTTCGAGGCGCCGGTCAGACAGACGCGACATGTCCACCATCAACTTACCGAGGTCTTCGACAGATTCGGGATTAAACGTAAATCCGTTTTTACCTTCAGCCAAAAGATCCGGCACACAGCCGCATCGATTCGAAACGATTAGAGGTAAGCCTGTTGCCATGGCTTCATTAACCACAAGACCCCACTGTTCTGTCGTGCTCGCGTGCACGAACACGTCAGCGAGCGCATAGTATGCTGGAAGGTCTCGATATTGGATGAATCCTCGCATCAGAATATCGTTATCCAAATCGAGTTTACGGCGCAGTGTCACGAGCTCTGGTCGAAGCGGTCCATCTCCAAGTAAAACAAGCTTCCAGTGGTTCGGCCCTGCTAAATTTCGATAGAAAGCAAAACCTTCTATTAGTCTTCGCAGATTTTTCTTCGGCACAAACCGGGCTGACGCGAGGAAGTAATTCTCCGGCAGGTTCAATTCTCTCCTGAATGCCGCCTGGTTTTCGCGGACGTGCGTCGCGTTAGTGGCGAAATACTCGTTGTCCACCACGTCATAGCCAGTAAAAACACGATTGCTCGGTAACCCGAGAGTAATCAAATATTCTCGTTGTAACTGGCCACCGGCCAGCCCGGCGGAAAACAACGAAACAACAATCCCCTTAACTAACTCTGCCAACGCGTATCTCTTCTCATCAAATGCATTGCTTTCTGACATTACCACGGCCGGCCGTCGATTTCGCAGACACCATTCCAAAGCGAGTAACGACGCCGGCGTCGCCCAGCCAGGAATCATCACTCCTGCGGGATCTGCTTCACGAAGGGCTTCCGCTAGTTTTTGCCGAAGTAACGCGCGCTTTAGACTACGACCATCCGATACGTCATCGAACAATGTTACTCGGTCGAACGCACGCGGCTCCTCTATTCTCTCCCACTGGTACTCGCGCGTGATCGCAAAAGTTTCGATCGCCACGACGCGAAAACGCCGCGCTGCGGCTTGAAGCCGGGCCCAATGATAAGGTCCTAGCCGGTCGAAAAGAATTGCGATCGACCCATTTTTCACACCAAACTGTGTTCGCCACTTCTGCCACGTTCCATTCGAACTGGCACGTCATTAGCAAATTGCTGCAGGTACGGAATTCGTGCGAAAAATTCACGCCGCCGAAACCAGAGAAGCAGGAGACAGGGCCAGAAAGACATTCCGAACCACGCATAAATGCCAGGAAGATCACCGCCGCGCAGCAATGGAACTATAGCGGCGGCAAGAATGCCGCGAAGCAAGAGACCTGTCAGAGGAACAATACGTGTGCTGAAAGAAACGAGGCGGCCAAAACCGAATCCGTAGATGATAGACAAAAGCACGACCCCAACCACTCCGCCTTCCTGATAAAACGAACCAAAGAGACTCGGAGAAATTCCGAGCGTGAACCCGCTGTCTGCTGTGATAATACCTAGCTTGTTCATATAGCCGCCCACTGGCTTGTCGGGCCACCATGCGCGTGGGATGGGACGCTCGAAGATTTCGAGATGTTCGCGGCCATAACTGTAACCGAGCAGCCGGGGATAGACCTGCCGGAGAAGCACAAAACCATCGAGCATGTTGGCATCCTGGGCAAAGGCGAGCCTTTCCCAGGCGCTTTGTTCAAGTTCCACTGTCGGATCTTCAGTGTTGCGAAGCGCGCCCGCCACCGCAAATAGGCCCACAGCGCCAACTAGTCCAATCGCTAACACCTGACCGCGACGCACGAAAGATTGGCCCGAGGAGAAGATGATTGTCACCGCTACACACCAGCCGAGAAACTGGAAACGCATCGACGGTTGGAATGTGAGATAAATGATCGCGACAAAAAGAAGCGCGGCTCCAAATCTTTCCCCTCCCGGGCGGAATGCTCGGCTTTTCCAAAGCGCCGCTACAAGAATGGCAACGCCCACCAAGCTCAACGAGAACAGACTCATGTAGCTACTCACCTCAAATCCCAGCGACTTCCCGGAAGCCATCTGGGCTCCGACGGACCGCCGCGCTAGTAAGGAGAGAAGAACGCAGATTACACCAAGCGCGGCAACGCGCGGTTTGAGCCAGTCCAACAACTCCGGTGAGGCGAGCTTATCTGGGACGTCAATCCGGCGCCTTTGCGCCAACATGTAGACAGAGAGCAACACGGTTTCCGCGAGAGTCGCGATGGCCTGTACGTCCAACGCACCTTTAAGATCAATTGGATCAAAGCCGAAATTACCAAGGTCTGCCGGTGAAGCCCACCCTTGGAGCAGAGCCCAAAATCGGAAAGTAAAAACATAGAAAAGAAGGGTGCTAATCAACAGCGGTATTTCGTCGTGTTTTCTCGCAACCCAGCGCATCCCGAGCAAAATCCACGCGATCTGACACAGACTTAGTATTACGAGAAGGGTGACGAAGCTCACAATCTAATCCACTAGATTACCATGACAGGCGCGATGGATGACTTAACATGCATGCGTGCATAAGTTGGCACCCAAACATGATAAGCTGAAACGCTCACCCACCGTAGCATTCTTTGAGAATTGCGCGAGCTGATTTGGGTTGTGCAAACAGAATTGGAGCGCTTCTTCGATTGCGGCCGCGGTCGGCTCTTCCAGGAGCAAACCGTTGACATGGTCAATAACCACCTCCCCACA
>WNFO01001634.1_pt1 | contig 17900 bp, 18 predicted proteins | sample 5400251 | NCBI WGS metagenome assembly WNFO01 (sample SAMN13153354, study PRJNA577476) | soil metagenome | isolation source: 100 cm saprolite under Madrone tree | place: USA:California | collected 2016-06-14
CGGCGCCGTAGACACCCGGGCCGGTCGGGTAGTAGAGGTGCTCGTGCATCATCACGAGTCCCGGGATCACGGACTTCCCCGTGAGGTCCATCACCTGCGCGCCCTCCGGCACTCTGGTCGAGCGGGCGGCGCCGAGCGCAACGATGTTGCCGTCACGGATGATCAGCGTCTGGTCTTCCTTGGGCGCGGCGCCGGTGCCGTCGATGACGCGCACGTGGGTGAGGGCCACCACAGGCGTGTCGACCGCGACGTATTGCTTCACCGCGGCGGCGAGCGTCGGTCGCTGGGCTGCGGCGAGCGCGGGAACGAGGAGCAGGGCGCCGAGGGCGCGGAGAATGGTCGTCGACATGGGGTGAGACTAGCACCAAGTTCGATGACAGACCAGGCAGCGTAAATTAGATGTTGCTGAGATTGAAATTGGTGCCAAGATCTGTGGGAAAGGAGTTACCATGGACGACGTGGGAGTCTTTCGCACGACGATTGAAATCCAGAATCTGGACCTGCGCGGCCCGGGCCGTGCACTGCCGGAGACCTTGGTCGATACCGGAAGCGAGTTTACGTGGATTCCGCGCGGGGTGCTCGAGGAGCTGGGCATCGGTACGCGGCGGAAACAAGCTTTCGAAGTCGCCGATGGTCGTCGCATCGAGCGCGATATCGGCTACGCGTTGGTGCGCGCAGCCGGGACGGAAGCGCCGGATCTGGTCGTATTCGCGGAACCGGGCGACATGACTCTGCTTGGCGCCCACTCACTCGAGGGGCTGAACCTCAAGATCGATCCCGTGAGGAAGCAATTGGTACCGGCGGGGCCCGTGATCACAGCGGCGCACGAGTGGGTCGAGCGCTAACGTACTTTGGCGCCGGCTCGGTCCCGACCGTACTGGTGCAGCACGAGCCCGGTGACCGCGCCGCGCGCGCCCCACGTGAACGTGACTTGCGCATCGGCCTCCTTGACGAAGAAGTCGCTGGGCGACTCGGGCCAGAGCTGCACCGGCCCGTTCCCTGTGCTCGTCTGGGCAAAGAGGGAGTCGCCCTTGAGCGTCACCCGCAGTTCGAACCCCGGCGCGAGCCGGTACAGACCGACGTACTTCGCCAGCGCCGCGCGCGAGAGCGCGATCGCCGTCCGCGGCTTGGGCGGCAGCGCCGACGGCGGGATCAGGCCGAGCAGGCGCATGTACGTCGCCAGCTGACTGTAGTGTTCGGCCAGGTCCGTCTCGAAGGCGAGCAAGCTGCTCGCGAGCGCGGCCGATCGCAGCCCGCCTGCGCGGTCCAGGGCGCTGTCGCAGAACCGGAGCGAGGCGCGCAGGCGCTCGACGAGCGTGTCCTTGGGCCAGCGGGCCTTGACGGTGTCGGCCAGCGAGTCCTGAGCGACCCTCGGGTGCTTGAGCTCCGAGAAGCGCTCGCAGAGCGCGTAGTTGGCGTTCTCGAGATGCTGGGCGATGTAGCCGACTGACTGTTGCCCGGGCGTCGGCCGGTAGTCGTAGCGGCCCGCCGGAATCGAGTCGAAGGCGGCGACCAGCCGGCTGCCGTACACGTCGGCAAAGCGCCCGAAGACGAGCATGACGCCGTCGGGCGTCTGGGCGAACGCGTAGCCGGGGATCGCCAACGCGACGAAGGCCGGGAGCAACGTCAGAGAGATGCGGCGCAAGAGGCCTCGGTGTGCGGTCGCACTCCTTAATCTACGCGCGCCGCCAGCTTCCGCTTTTTGGCACATGTACAGGTACCAGTACATTATGGGCACCCCATGAGACCGGTCTCCTAATGCGCGTCGGCATCGGTTACGACTCACATCCATTCGCGGCCGGCCGCAAGTTGATCCTCGGCGGTGTCGAGATCCCCAATGCCAAAGGGCTTGTCGGTCATTCCGACGCCGACGCCGTCGCCCACGCCGTCACCGACGCCATCCTCGGCGCCGCCGGCCTCGGCGACATCGGCCGCATGTTTCCCAACGACGACCCGCTGTGGAAAGACGCCAGCTCCCTCGACCTGCTCAACAAGGCGTTTCTCAAGGTCGTCGAGGCGGGATTCCAATTTGTGCACGCCGACGTCACGGTCATCATGGAGAAGCCGAAACTGGCGCCGCATCTGGACCAGATGAAGGAACGGCTGGCGGAGGCACTGCTGACTGGACCGGCGCACGTGTCGGTGAAGGCGAAAACGAACGAAGGGATGGGGTGGATCGGACGGGGTGAGGGCATCGCCGTGATGGCGGTGGCAACGCTCGCCGGGCCGAGCGCCACACGGCCGAGCGGAGGGCATTCGGTCCCCTGACGGACTTTCTCGCGTTTCTCGAGCAGCTCCCCACCGGGCCTCTCTACGCGCTGATCGCGGTGCTGGCCGCCGTCGAAAACATTTTCCCGCCGGTCCCCGCCGATGTATCCGTGGCCCTCGGGGCATTCCTGGCGGGGAGGGGCTCCATGAACGCCTGGCTCGTGTTCGGGCTGGCGTGGGTCGCGAACGTGGGTTCCGCGGCCGGGGTCTACGCCCTGGCGCGACGCCATGTGGCGCTGGTCTCTCGCGGCTTGCTGGGCCGCCACATCTTCACACCGAGTACCGTCGCGCACATCGAGGAGCAGTATCGCCGGCACGGGGCCTATGGCATCTTTTTCTCGCGCCTGCTGCCGGTGTGGCGTGGCGTGGTGATGCCGTTCGCGGGGATTGCCCGCGTGCCCGCGTGGCGCGCGCTGATTCCCATGGCGCTCGCCTCGGCCATCTACTATGGAGCACTGACGTACCTCGTGAGCCGGTTGGGCACAGACCTGGATGTCGTGCTGCGCATCGTCCGGGGCGTGAACACGGGGCTCGCCGTCGTCGCCGGAGTGCTCATTGTGGTGATCGCGCTATGGATCATTCGTCGCCGTCGACGCCGCTAGCCTGGAGCCTCGAGCGCTTCCGCGACTACCTCGCTCTCGAGGCGGGCAATAGCGCGAATACCGTCGAGAGCTACCTGCGCGACATCACGCGCCTCACCGAATACGCCACGAGTCGCGGGGCAAAAACGCCGCAGCAGCTATCCGCGGCTCAGCTGCGGGAGTTCATCTACTTTCTCAAAGACCTCGGGCTCGCGCCCACCACGATTCGCCGCCAGATCTCGGCGATTCGGACGTACTTCAAGTTCCTGGTGGGGGAGGGAATCGCGGCCCGCGACCCGAGCGAGCGGATCGAGTCACCGAAACGGTGGCGCACGCTGCCGGCGGTCCTGACCCTCCCGGAAATCGACAAGCTCCTTGCCGCCCCGAACACCGACGAGCCGCTCGCCATTCGCGACCGCGCGCTCCTCGAGTTCGCCTACGCCACCGGCGTACGCGTGTCCGAGCTGGTCGCGTTGAAACTGCAAGACATCATGTTCGAGGATGGGGTCGCGCGCGTGTTCGGGAAGGGTGCGAAGGAGCGGCTGGTGCCGGTCGGCAGGCGAGCGCTGGGAGCCGTCGCGCTGTACGCGCGCGAGATCCGCCCCACGCTCGATCGGGGCAAGACGCACGGCTTTCTCTTTCTCAACGCGCGCGGCACCCCACTCTCACGCGTGGGTGCTTGGGGCGTCATCAAGGCGACCGCCCGCCGAGCGGGGTTGGCGAAGCGTGTGACCCCGCATACCCTGCGGCACACCTTCGCCACACATCTCCTGGAGGGCGGAGCCGATCTCCGAGCCGTGCAGGAGATGCTGGGCCACGCCGATCTCTCGACGACGCAGCTCTACACCCACGTGGATCGGGATTACCTCCGTACCGTCCATAAGAGCTACCATCCGCGGCCTTAGCGACTCCCCCCGCTTGCCGCAGCGCGATCGCCGCTCAAGAACACCGCAATCGCCGCTGCGTCCGCGTCACTCAATCCGAGGTCCGGCATGACCTGTGACGACGGGTTCTTCATTTTCTGAATGACGTATTCGCGCGCCAGATGCCGCCCGCCGAGCTCCGGTCCCACGGTGATGACCTGATTGTCGGGACGGTCGGTGAGGTCACTATTCGCGTGGCACGTATTGCACCCCTTGGCGACGAAGAGCAGCTGGCCACGGTCGCGCGCCAGCAGCGCAGGTCGTGAGCCCCCCGCCGCGACGACGGTCTGCGGATACAGTCGCAGCTCGTTGTTGCCGAACCCGCTCCTGATCGTCAGACGGACTTCGCCCGCCGCGGGTGCCGTGAACGTCACCGCATAGGCGCCCGCGGCAGATCGGGCTACGGCGGGAATGACGGCTTCGCGAGCCGCCGGGGAGGCGATTACCAGCTCCGGCCGCAGCCCGCTCAACAGCGTCCGGCCGTGCTGCCGCACTTGAAACTCGATCGTGTATTGCTGTCCTGCGACGAAGTACTCCGGTAGGTCCTTGACCGTGACGACCGCCCATCCACCCATTGCTACTAGCCCCGCGGTTAGTGCCGCCACAAGTTTCAGCATGAGGTCCTCCTTCGGGCTTGGTGTATCCATGAAACGTGTCTTCATATGATGCCGCTGACCGCGCGGCGGTTTAGCCCAAGCCCCAACCCCTAACCCCAAAGCCCCAAACGATGCTCTTCGTCCTCGACAACTACGACTCGTTCACCTACAACCTCGTGCAGTACCTCGGCGAGCTTGGGGAAGAGCCCGTTGTCTATCGGAATGACGCGTTGAGCGTTGCCGATGTCCAGGCTCTGAAACCGACCGCCGCTGTGCTCTCGCCGGGGCCCAAAACCCCCGCGCAGGCCGGCATCCTCGTACCCCTGGTCCGCGCCCTCGCGGGTCAGGTCCCGATTCTCGGCGTCTGTCTGGGCCATCAAGCGATCGGCGAGGCGTTCGGCGGAAAGATCGTCCGGGCGCCCAGGCTGATGCACGGCAAGACCTGCCCGATCGTCCACAGTGACGATGAGTTGTTCGACGGCATTCCCAGCCCGTTCACGGCCATGCGGTACCACTCGCTCGTCGTCGATCCCGCCTCGCTCCCGCCGGCGCTGGTCGTCACCGCGATGAGCGCGGACCGCCAGGGCGCCGGAGACGCTGCGGAGATCATGGCCATGAAGCATCGCGATCATCCGACCTACGGTGTCCAGTTCCATCCCGAGTCCATCGGGACGGAGCACGGCAAGCGCATTCTCGAGAATTTTCTCCGCGTCGTCAGGTCGACCAGCGAAGTAGCTTGACGACGTCTTGACGGAGGCTCCGCAGAGTTGCTGCACACGCTCTCACGGAGCCTCCCATGTTCCGCGCTGGCGAGCGTCGGCCTCAGTGTCACGCTGACCATCAATCGCAGCGGATCGTCCGTACTCGTGGTCCAGGAGCCGGGGCAGCCGAGTATGAGCTCGCCGGCGACGATTAGCCTCCGGGGCGACACGCTGGTATTTGACGCCGAGGGCCTTACGAGGCCATCGTCCGGCTCGTTGGACGGACCATGACTTGGCGCTCGTTAGAGACCAATCTCTGGGATTTGGACAGCGACGGGACGCCCGAAAACGTGTTCGAGCGGGACGTGTGGCAACGGCAATAAAGCCAACAGCCTAGGACGGGCTAGACTCAACGGCACGGATTTTGTATCTTCCTCCGTGCCCGTCCTTGGCGTGATTCCTGCACGGCTGGGCTCCAGCCGGCTCCCTCGCAAGCCACTCCTGCCACTGGGTGGCGAACCCCTCATCATCGTCGTCACCCGCCGCATCGCCGAACTCGGCGTTTGCGATCGCCTCGTCGTCGCTACCGACGCCAAGGAGATCGTGCACGTCGTCGAGGACGCGGGCTTCGAGGCGGTCATGACGTCGCCCGATCACGCGTCGGGAACCGAGCGAGTCGCGGAAGTCATTGCCAAGGCAGCGTTTAGCGGCTTCAACTTTATCCTCAATGTCCAGGGCGACGAGCCCTTCGTTGCCGCCGCCGCCGTCCGTGGCGCGCTGGCATGTCTCGAGGGCGGCGAACCGCTCGGTACGGCCGCGGGATCGCTCGAGGCGCAGCTGGTCAACGATCCCAGTCGCGTGAAAGTCGTGGTCGATACGCGCGGCCGGGCCGTGTACTTCTCCCGCGCTCCCATTCCGTTCGATCGCGACGGTACCGGCCAGGTCGTCTACCACCAGCATGTCGGCGTGTACGCATATACGCGCGAAGCATTGGAGGCGTGGGTGCGCCTGCCTCCCGTTCCCGAGGAGCAGTGGGAGCGTCTCGAGCAGCTCAGGCCGTTGCTGCACGGCATTCCGATGGGCGTGACGTTGTTCGACGGACCGGCAGCGCCAGGCATCGATACGCCGGCCGACCTCAAGTGGGCCGAAGCGGAGATCACCCGACACCTCAGAGAGGTGAGCTCGTGAGCTCGACCAAGTACATCTTCGTGACCGGAGGCGTGGTGAGTTCCTTGGGAAAGGGAATCGCCGCGGCATCGCTCGGCCGGCTGCTCGCCGAGCGCGGACTGAAAGTCACGATCCAAAAGTTCGACCCCTACATCAACGTCGACCCCGGCACGATGTCGCCGTTCCAGCACGGCGAAGTGTACGTCACCGACGACGGCGCCGAGACCGATCTCGATCTCGGCCATTACGAGCGGTTCATCGACCGTTCGCTGTCGCAAGTGAACAATGTGACGACCGGCCGGATCTATCTGTCCGTCATCACCAAGGAGCGGCGCGGCGAATACCTCGGCTCGACGGTACAAGTGATTCCGCATATCACGGACGAGATCAAGAGCGCCATTCGGCGGCTCGCGCCCGACCACGACGTGGTGATCACCGAGATCGGCGGCACGGTCGGCGACATCGAATCGCTGCCGTTCCTCGAGGCGATCCGCCAGTTCCGCCAGGAAGTCGGCCGCGATAACACGCTCTTCATTCATCTGACGCTGGTGCCGTTCATTGCGGCAACCGCCGAGCTCAAGACGAAGCCCACGCAGCACTCCGTGCGCGAGCTCATGCAGATCGGAATCCAGCCCGACATCCTCGTGTGCCGCACCGAGCGGCCGCTGTCCGAGGAGCTGAAGCGCAAGATCGCGCAGTTCTGCAACGTGGACTTCGGCTGCGTGGTCGAAAGTCCCGACGTGAAGTCGATCTATGAAATCCCGCTCAAACTGCACGACCAGGGACTCGACAAGGAAGTCTGCATGCGGCTCCATCTGGACACCAAAGAGCCCGATCTGCGCGCCTGGGCCGCGATGGTGGACAAGATCCTCAAGCCGCCGCATCACGTGCGGATCGCGGTGGTGGGCAAGTACACCGAGCTCGCCGACAGTTACAAGAGCATTCACGAAGCGCTCGTGCATGGCGGGATCGCCAATGAGGCGGGGGTGACGATCCAGTGGATCGCGTCCGATCGCTTCACCGATCAGGAGACCGCGGGCGAGCTGCTCGCCGGCTACGACGGGCTGCTGGTGCCCGGCGGGTTCGGCGTGCGGGGGATCGAAGGAATGGTCGAGGCGATTCGCTGGGCGCGCGAGCACAAGCTGCCGTTCTTCGGTATCTGTCTGGGCCTGCAGACCGCGATCATCGAGTTCGCCCGCAACGTGTGCAGGATTCCCGACACCAACTCGAGCGAGTTCGCGCCCGAGTGCGAGAATCCCGTGATCGCGCTGATGCGCTCGCAGGAAGGGATACAGGAGATGGGCGGCACGATGCGGCTGGGTGCCTATCCGTGCCGGCTGCGCCCCGGCTCGCGCGTGGCGCAGGCGTACAACGCGACCGAGGTGAGCGAGCGGCATCGCCATCGCTACGAGGTCTCGAATGCGTATCGCGACGTGCTCGCCGAGTACGGCATGCGCTGCTCAGGGTTGTCTCCGGATGGCTCGCTGGTCGAAATGATCGAGCTGCCCGATCATCCCTGGTTCATCGGCTGTCAGTTCCATCCCGAGCTGAAGTCCCGTCCGATGCGCCCGCATCCGTTGTTCGCCGGATTCGTGGGCGCGGCGCTCGATCACAAGCAACGACACGTACGCGACCAAGCGTCGCGCGAATTCCATGGCCCAGCGGTTCGCGGCTGACAGCAGCCCGTTTCTCATCGCGGGCCCCTGCGTCGTCGAATCCGACGAGCTCAACGTCCGCGTGGGCGAAGCGCTGGCCGAGCTCGCGGTCAAGCTGGGCATCGGCGTCATCTACAAGGCGTCGTACGACAAGGCCAATCGCTCACGGCTGAACGCCCCGCGCGGGCCCGGCCTCGAGACTGGGCTCCGCGCGCTGGAGAAAGTCCGCAACGCCACCGGTCTGCCGATCCTCACCGACGTCCACGAACCCGCCCATGTCGCCCCGGCCGCACGCGTGGCCGACGTCCTCCAGATCCCCGCGTTCCTCTGTCGCCAGACGGATCTGTTGGTCGCCGCGGGCAAGGCGGGCCGGCCGGTGAACATCAAGAAAGGCCAGTGGATGGCGCCGGAAGAGATGCGCGGCGCCGTCGAGAAGGTGCGTGCCGGCGGCGCGCCGGAAGTCGCTGTCACCGAGCGCGGCACATTCTTCGGCTACGGCGACCTGGTCGTGGACATGCGCAGCTTCCCCAGACTCCGCGCCGCCTGCAACGCACCGGTGATCTTCGACGCCACGCACTCGGTACAACAGCCGGGCCAGGGGAGAGACGGCTCGAGCGGAGGCGACCGCGGCTTCATTCCGCCCCTGTTGTACGCCGCCGCCGCCGCGGGCGCCGACGGCTTCTTCCTCGAGACCCATCCGGATCCGGCCCGCGCGCCGTCCGACGGACCGAACATGGTGCCGCTCGACCAGCTCGCCGGGATCGTGGGGCTCGCCGTGGACGTCTGGCATCGTGTCCGGGGGGGGGAGACCGTCCGTGCATAAGCCGGCGCGTGCTTCGACCCCTCAGACGGGGGCCAAGCAACTGGTCGATCGCGGCAAACGGGTGCTCGCGCTCGAGGCCGCGGCCGTACAGCGCCTGGCCGATACGCTCGGGCCGGCGTTCGCCCGCGCCATCGAGATCCTCGCCGCGGCGACAGGGCGCGTGATCGTGTCGGGCGTGGGCAAGTCTGGTCTGATCGCCCGCAAGATCGCCGCGACGTTCACGTCCACGGGCACCCCGGCCATGTTCCTGCATCCCGTCGATTCGCTGCACGGCGACCTCGGCATCGTGAGCCGGGACGACGTCGGCATCGTCCTGTCGAAGAGCGGCGCCTCCGATGAGCTGTTCGGCCTCGTCAATCAATTGAAGCGTCTCGGCGTACCGATCATCGCGCTGACAGGCGATGCCGATTCGCCGCTGGGCCGGCAGGCGACCGTCGTGCTCGATGCTGCGGTCGCCGATGAAGCCTGCCCGGAAACCCTCGCGCCGACCGCGAGCACAACCGTCGCGCTCGCGTTGGGCGACGCGCTCGCGGTGACGCTGCTCGAAGTCAAAGGCTTTCGCCGCGAGGATTTCGCCGCGCTGCATCCCGGCGGCGTCTTGGGACGCAAACTGCTGCTACGCGTCGCCGACGTCATGCTCACACAGGATCTGCCGCTGCTCACTCCGGACCGCCCGATGCGGGAGTGTGTGGTGCTGCTCGCCGAGAAGCGCGGCACCGTCGCGGTGGTGGAGGCCAGCGGCAAGACGTTGACCGGCGTCGTCACCGCAGGGGATCTGACTCGGCTCATGGAGAAGACGGACAGGTTCCTCGACACACCCGTCCGCGACGTCATGACCCGGACGCCGAAGGCGACGACGGCGGAGGAGCTGGCGAGCGCCGCGGTGAGTCTCATGGAACGCCACGGCATCATGGCGCTGCCGGTACTCGATGGTGACAAGAACGTGGTGGGAATCGTGCACCTGCATGATTTGATGAAAGCGGGCGCGGTGTGATTCGACACCCTGAAGGGTGCGCCCAGAAAATCACTGCCCTTAAGGGCAGCGCTGCGCCGAGCGCACGCTTGAGCGTGTCGATACTCATCGGGCTGCTCCTCTTTGGGGCCTGCAAGAGCGGCACTCCCGTGACCGCGACCCAGGCAGTGCTCGACAGCGCCGACCAGGTGCTGGTCGGGATGACCCACTACGTCACGGACGCCGGCGTATTACGGGCGCGAGTCCGCGCCGATACCGCGTACTTCTTCTCGAACACCCAGCGCGCCGAGCTGCGCAACGTGCACGTGACCTTCTATGACGAGACGGGGAAACCGACGTCGACGCTGACCTCGCACGAAGGAACGCATCAGTGGCGCACGGGTGACATGGAGGCCCGCGGCAACGTCATCGTCATCCGTGACAAAGATGGCGCGACGATGAAGACCGCCGTGATGGATTACAGCCAGGTGCGCAACCAGGTGAGCTCCGACAAGAGCTTCGTATGGGATGAGCCTGGCCGTCACGTCGAAGGTGACGGGTTCACATCCGATCCAGAATTCAAGAAGATCACCGCCAAGCGGCCGCACGGCACTGGCGGGCAGTTCCTCTTGCCAAACCAATGACGCCGCTCCTGGTCGTCGCGTTGGTGCTGCAGGGCGTCCCCGCATCGCAGGACACGACCACGGGACGTCCGTGTCGCGTGGCCGTCGATTCCATGGGCCATTACGCGGAAATCCCGAACGCCGATGGCACCAAGACATTGCACGGCGGCGGCGGCGTGCTCGCGCACTGCGACGGCACCAACACCACCATCTCCGCCGACAGCTTTGCGCATTACCCAGCCCTCGGCCGGATGGACCTGATTGGGCGCGTCGTTATTCGGGATACGGGGCTCGCACTCGACGCGCGCACCGCCTCCTACTTCCTGAAAGACGAGCGCCTCGAGGCGCACAACAACGTCGTCGCCGTCAATCGCCGCACCGGGTCCATCCTGCGGGGGCCCAATCTCCGGTATTGGCGCGCCGTCAAAGGCGTCCGCGATACCGTCGAGATGTACGCGACCCAGCGGCCCACCGTCGAATACCGGCAGAACCAACCCGGCGACACGTCGTCCAACGAGCCCTACATCATCATCGCCGATCGGCTGCGCTTCAAAGGCGACGACCGCATGTGGGCCGGCGGCAAGGTCACCATCGACCGGAGCGACTTTGCGTCCCGCTCCGATTCGATGCTGCTCGACCAGACGACGGGGTTCGGCGTGCTGGTCGGGAAGCCGAGCGTCGAGGGGCGGGGACGCACGACGACCGGCGACGCCGGCAAGAGCTACACGCTCGTGGGCACGCGGATCGAGCTGGGCCTCGCCAAGCGCGACATTCGGCAGGTGAAGGCGCTCGGCCACGGCAAGGCCACGGGCGCCGACTGGGTCCTCACGGCTGACACCATCGACCTCCGCATCGCCGACAAGTTGTTGCAGCAGACCTTCGCCTGGGGCGACAGCATGCGCCCCCATGCGATCTCGACGCTGTACACGATTCAGTCCGATTCGCTGGCGATCGATTCGCCCGGTGAGGTCCTCACCGAATCGCGGGCGTTTGGCAGCGCGTTCTCGACGGCAAAGCGCGATTCCGTGACGCCGCCCAACGAGACCGACTGGATTACGGGTGACTCGCTCACGATCCGCTTTGCACAGGAACAGGACTCGGCCACTCATCGCCCGCGTTCCCGGTTGCGCCAACTCGTGTCGCGCGGATCGCCGGCCCGAGCCCTGACGCACCATGCCAACGAGCGGGATACGACACAGGTCGGCCCGTCAATCAACTACTCCCGTGGCCACCAGATCACGCTCGCGATGCTGAGGGATCGGATCGATCGCGTGGTCGTCGGCGGCAAAGCGGACGGCGTACACCTCGAGCCCAAGCCCGCGATCGTGGCCGACAGCCTCAAGCGCGCGCAGGCCGACAGCACGCGACGATCGGCCGTCCCCTGACCGGTCTCGAGCGGTTCGCCGATCTCTTCGCGCCGCGCGACTCGTCGCTCGCGCTCGCGGCCGGGGCGCTCGCGCGCATCGCCGACGATCAGGGCCGCGCGTCATTTAGCGACCTCGCCGTCGCCTATCGGGAGGAATTCCTCAAGCTGCGGACTCATGCCAAGGGCGAGATGACGGACGCGGGCAGCCTGTCGGTGGACGACGCGCGCGCGTACCTGGCCAACTCGGTCTTGCCGCGACTCGCCATGCTGAGGGTGCTGGTGCTGCCCATGGGTGCGCTGTGGGGCGACGTGCCGGTCGCCTTCCATCCCGAGGTCTGGGCGAGTGTGGCGGCCGATCGTCCGGCCGCGGCGCAGTATTTCCTGGCGCAGGCCGAAGACACGGTGGCTCGCAGCGAGGCCGTCAGCGGAGAGCATCCGGTCGTGCGCGGCGGCAGCCGCCTCGAGGCCCAGCGTCTCGTCAAGGCGTACAAGGGGCGGCGCGTCGTGAACAACGTGTCGCTCGAACTGGCGCAGGGGGAGATCGTCGGGTTGTTGGGGCCGAACGGAGCGGGGAAGACGACGTCGTTCTACATGATTACCGGGCTGATTCGCCCCGACGAAGGCAAGATCCTGCTCGACCGCCGCGACATCACGGCGCTCCCCATGTATCTCCGGGCACGCGCCGGGATCGGCTATCTGGCGCAGGAGCCATCGATCTTTCGCAAGCTATCGGTCGAAGAAAACGTCATGGCGATCCTCGAGACGCTGAACATCGATGCCGAGGAACGCCGGCGGCGGCTCGAGTCGCTGCTCGATGAGCTCGCGATCAAGCACCTCCGCCATCAGCAGGCGTACCAGCTTTCGGGCGGCGAGCGCCGCCGGCTCGAGATCACGCGCGCCCTCGTGACGGAGCCGAAGTTCCTGCTGCTCGACGAGCCGTTCGCCGGCGTTGACCCCATCGCCGTTCACGACATCCAGACGATCGTCGCCGGGCTGCGCCACCGCGGCATCGGCGTCCTGATCACCGACCACAACGTCGAGCAGACGCTCGACATCGTGGATCGCGCCTACATCATGTTCGAAGGACGGGTGCAGGTCGCCGGCACGGTCCGGCAGCTCGTCTTCGACGACCGCGTCGCGGAGCTCTACCTCGGTCCCACGCTCACGACGCGGCTGCGCTCTCGCCTGTCGCCCGTGCCTGTATGAAGACCGGCCTGCATCAGCACGCGTCGCTGCGGCAAGACCTGCGGATCAATCCGCGCCTGTACCAGGCGATGGATCTGTTGTACATGCCGCTGCTCGACCTCGAGCAACATCTGAAGCAGGAGCTGCTCGGCAACCCCTTCCTCGAGATGATCGAGCCGGAGGAAGAAGTTCAGGCCACGGCGGCCGAGCAACAGAACAACAAGCCTGAAAAGGAAGCCAAAGCCGAGGACGGGCCCGACTGGGAAAACATCCTGCTCGAAGACCGCACGGAGCACGGTGTGCCAAGCGGCAGCTATAGCGACGCGCGGGAGTACGTCGAGCCCGTCACGGTCGAGAGCAAGGATCTGATCGACTATCTGCGCGACCAGACCCGGATGCTCGACCTGAACCCACGCCAGCAGCTCCTTGCCGAGGAATTCCTCGGCAACATCGGCGAGGATGGATATCTGCAGCACAGTCTCGAAGAGATCCTCCGGGGCGCAAACCAGCTGCTCGAAGAGCACGAAGCCGAATCGGAGCTCGACCTTAATGTGCCGGCGTTCACGATGGCGGAAGTCGAAGCGATGCTGCGCGTCATTCAGCAACTCGACCCGCCCGGGATCGGCGCCCGCAACCTGCGCGAGTGCCTGCTGCTGCAGCTCGAAAACCAGAAACGCACGGACACGCTGGTCTATCGGCTCGTGAAGGAAGCGTTCGACGATCTCATCGCCCACCGCTGGAGCGATCTGGGCAAGCGTTTCGGCCTGGCGCCCGATGAGGTGCAGCGGGCCGCCGACGAGCTGGCTCGGCTCGACCCCAAGCCGGGGTTGCAGCATTCGGCCGCGAACGACGCCTACATCATTCCCGACCTGATCGTCGACAAGATCGACGACAAGTATCTGGTGTTCTTGAACGACAGCGGGCTGCCGCGGCTGCGCATTTCCAAGACGTACCAGGAGATCGCGCGCGACAAGAAGAAGTACGACAACGAGAGTAAGGAGTTCATCAATCAGCGTCTGAACAGCGCCAACTGGATGATCCAGGCCATCGAGCAGCGCCGTCAGACGATGCTAAAAGTGATGAATTTCATCGTCGACCGGCAGCGCGAGTTCTTCGAGAAGGGGATCGACCATCTCAAACCGCTCACGCTGCGCGAGGTCGCCGACGTCATCAGCATGCACGAGAGCACGGTCAGCCGCGTGACCAACGAGAAATACGTGCAGACCCCGCGCGGCCTCTTGCCGCTCAAGTTCTTCTTCTCGAGCGGCCTCACGACCACGACCGGTGAAGACGCCAGCGCGCGGTCGATCAAGTCCCAGATTCAGAAGCTCGTGGACGACGAGCCGCCGAAGAATCCGCTCACCGATCAGCAGATCGTCGAGCTGTTCGATCGCAAAGGCGTCAAGATCGCCCGGCGCACCGTCGCCAAGTACCGCGACCAACTCGGGATCCTGCCCGCGCGGATGCGCAAGCGGCTATGAGCCTCGCCACGAACTCGACGCCGCCCGACGTGAGCGTGCTGGTTCCGGCAAAGGACGAGGCCGAGAACCTCACCGAGTTCGTACGCCTCACGCGGGAAGCCATGCTGCCGCTGCCCTATGCCGTCGAGCTCGTGATCATCAACGACGGCAGTCACGACGGCACGGCGCGGCTGCTCGAGGAGCTCACGCTCAAGCACCCGTTTGTACGCGTGGTCACCCATCGGATGCAGCGGGGAGTTGCCGACGCGCTGAAGTCGGGCGCCGACATCGCCCGAGGACGGGTCCTGGTCTACTATCCCGCCGACCTGCAGTACCTGCCGTCCGATATTCCCACGCTGGTCGCCCCGATCCTGGAAGGTCAGGCCGACGTCGTCACGGGCACGAAGCAAGGCCAGTACAACAAGCGCTTCGTATCGGGGGTCTACAATGCCCTGTCCCGCTGGCTGTTCGGCGTGCGAGTGAAGGACCTGAACTCCGTGAAGGCGTATCGCCGCGAGATCATGGACATGGTACCGATGCGACCCGACTGGCACCGGTTCATGGTGGTCATCGCGGCGGCCCAGGGATTTCGGTTGGCCGAGCGGCCTGTCCCGGTGCACCCGCGGCGCGCAGGCACCTCGAAGTTCGGCATCAGTCGCATTCCCGTCGGCGTGCTCGACCTGATGTCCGTCTGGTTTCAGCTCCGCTTCGCCCGCAAGCCGATGCTGTTCTTCGGCGTGCTCGGCGCGATGTTGTTCTCGATCGGGTTCGTGGTCGGCATTGTGGCGCTGTATCTGCGCTTCGGCCCCCCGCATGTCGGCTTCCGGCCGCTGCTCGACTTGATCATGGTGCTCGTGATCTCGGGCGTCGTGCTGTTCGGGTTTGGTTTCGTGGGCGAGATGGTCGCGGGGATGCGTGAGGACCTACGCACCCTCGAGCGCGAGATGAGGAGAATCCGCACCGAAAAGTAGGGAGCAAAACGAAACATCCGAGGTATTAATTCCTCGGGATGGCCCCGCTCCCGCTCGCCTCGCTCCTCCATCAGGCACTCCCGTGGCTGTCCGTGGACGGCCGCGCAGTTGTGAATACGCTCGTCTGCGACAACGGACGTGTCGGCTCAGCCCAGGCCCTCTGCCAGCGCGTGGGTCTCCGCAGCCGTTTCCAGCTCAACCGACTCCTTCGGCGCGAAGGGCTCCCACCCTACGAAGAGTTATCAGGCTGGGTGTGCGTGTTTTACTGGATGGTGCGCGGCGACATGGCGCAGGGGCGCGCCGCGCTGCGCTCGCTCGCGCCGCAGACGCGCATCGGGATCGCCAGCGCCTACCGGCTGGTGCGCCGTGTCACGGGGCATTGCTGGACGGACCTGCGACGCGCGGGCACGTCCGAAGTGCTGCGCTGGTTTCGGGACCGGGCCCATCCACCTCGGCCAATCCGACAACCCGGCTCGCTGCGACCGTCGGTGCGTGCGGCAGGAGTGCCGCCGCGGCTGAGCAAGTCGTCGGTAACGACGGCTGATCCTCTGTCTCGACCCTCTCGTCTGGCCCTGCCCGGCGGGCCGTACGGCATCGCGGTGCGCGGGCACGACCTCGCCTACATCACTTGCGGTCAGGCCGCCTCCATCGAGCGACTGGACCTGACGACCGGCCGGCTCACGGGGAGCACCCGCATCGGCTGCACGCCGAGCTGCGTGGTATTCGATCCATCCGGCTCACGAGCGTACGTGAGCGTACAGTATCTCGACGAAATCGCCGTCATGGACGCGGTTCGGCACGTGCTGATCCGGAGCTGGCCGGTTCGGGGGGACCCATTCCCGCTTCTGCTCTGTCAGAACGGTCACACGCTGTTCGTAACGACGAATGCGGATCAGCTCTTCGCGTTGGCGACAGCGAACGGGCGCGTGCTCGGCTCGATCCCGCTGCCCGCGACGTCCCACCATCTCGCGCTCCACCCGGCCGGGGACCGCTTCTACGTCGCCACGCGGACCGGGGGATCCGTACTCGAGGTGGACATCGTACGGTACCGCGTGTTGCGCAGGTTCGTCCTCGGCGGCTGGCCGCAGGGATTGGTGGTCTCGCCGGATGGCACGATGCTGTACGTGGCGAATGAACAGCACGGGATCGACGTCATCGGGCTGGGAAACGGCAAATGCGTCGAGCGGATCAAGTGCGAAAGCGGTTCGGTGGCAATCGCGATGAGTCCTGACCAGCGCTTCCTCTACGCTGGCTACCCGCGACGGGGCAGGGTCGGGCTCATCGCCCTCCCCTCGCTCGAGCCGCGTGGTATGCTCGAGACCGGCGGGCGCCCGGGTCAGCTCGCATTCGACAGGAACGGCCGGGTCATCCTGGTGAACGAGGCCGGGTGGCTCGACATCGTGCCCGTCGGCCGCCTCGAGCTCGCCTCCACTCAATCCTAGGATCTATGACGTATTGAGCGCTTCGGGTTGCGACGTCATGAGCCGTCTTGCCTACGTGCGCATAACCCAAATTTCGAGAAGGGTCGCATGAATCGGCTATCGACAATCCTCGTCAGCATGGCGATGGGTGCGACGCTCGCCGTCGGATGCTCGTCCCCGACCGAAACAGGTCCTATCTCCGCAGACCGGCCTGGAGGACGGGGCGACGGGACCGTCGCGCGCATGGCGCTTCCCCGAGCGCCCGAAGGCATTGCCGTGGCAGACGCGGGATTTGCCTACATCACACAGCCCGACCACGGCGTCTCCGGCGGCACGCTCGCCCGCGTGGACTTGAACGCGCACGCGATCACGGCGACGATCCCGGTGGGAATGGTCCCGTCGCTGGTGATCTTCAATGCCGACCGCACGCGCGCCTACGTGTCGAACCAGTGGAGCGACGACGTCGGTATCATCGATGTCGCATCCAACACGCAGATCGATGTGATCCCGACGGTGGGCGACCCGTTTGCGCTCGCGCTGTCGCCCGATGGCGGCGCGCTGCTGGTGACGACGAACGTCAATCAGCTCTTCAAGATCGATATTGCCACAAAGAAGGCGCTGGGATCGATTGGCCTCCCCGCCACATCGCACCACATCATCATGGGTCCGGGCGGCAGATCGCTCTACGTCGCGACGCGTGACGGTGGCACCGTGATGGAAGTCGATTGGCGCGCGATGACGGTCAGCCGGACCTTCGCGTTCGGCGGCAGGCCGCAGGACATGGCGTTCTCGCCGAGCGGGCAAGAGCTCTACGTCGCCAACGAGCTGAGCAACGTTCTGCACGTGATCGAACTCTCGACTGGAACGGCCACCAGTATTCCGCTCGCGGGGGGTGGCGAGGGGCTCGCACTCGGGAACGACGGCAACGACATCTATGTGGGGCTGGTGTTCGCCGGGACAGTGCAGGTGATCGACCGCAAAACCGCCGAAACTATCCGACTGATTCCGGTGGGCGGCATTCCGCGTGAGATCGCGCTCGACTATACGGGCCGCGACGTCCTGGTGTCCAACGAGGACGGATGGGTGGATTTCATCGAGCCGAGCGATTCGCTGGTGCCACCACCGCCGCCACCGCCGCCTCCGCCACCGCCACCGCCGCCGCCGCCACCGCCTGACACCGGCTTCGCGCGCGTGTCACTGGGCGGGGG
>WNFO01009765.1_pt1 | contig 17886 bp, 14 predicted proteins | sample 5400251 | NCBI WGS metagenome assembly WNFO01 (sample SAMN13153354, study PRJNA577476) | soil metagenome | isolation source: 100 cm saprolite under Madrone tree | place: USA:California | collected 2016-06-14
GGAAATCCAGCTCCGCGGACTGGCCTTTAGGTCCCTGCGACAACCTTGCCGCTTCTTCCCACTGTTCCGAGTCAAAGGCCTTTTGCGCGGCGGCCAGGCGTGAGGTATCCGACGGAATTTGCTGCGCAAACGCCGGTGAGCCAAGCGCAAGCAAAAGCAAAAGGAGGATTAGTTTCCCGCGGCGGGCACCGCGAGGAGCATCCAATTTCGCGCAGCTTGCCATTCTTTCTCGAATTTCTGCCGCTCGATGCGCAAAAGCTTCCCGCGCGCCGGATCGTTGACGAAGATTGCGTCGCGCTCCCAATCCATCCCGGTCACTACCACGTAATGAAGCGGCGCTTTCGTATGGCCCGGTTGGAGGCTGATGATCAGCGGCCTGCCTTGCTCAAGATGTTGGCGTAAATCGCTCCACTCCCCGCGCATGGCAAACTCGCGAAAGCCAGACTCGCGAAGATAGCGCCGCATGTCCGAAGCGAAAATGCCGTGCACCTTCCGCGAATAGAGCTGTTTCTGGATGGCCTCGGCATCCGCGTGGTCGGCAGCGCCCGGCGCGCCATGAGCGCTCCAATATTGCAGAAGCATGGCGATGGCCGCCGAGCCGCAGCCTTCTTCAGTTTGCTTGACATACGGGACCTCGAGCCACACGCCGGAGCTCTTCGCCGGCGCTGTCTGGGCAAACAGCGCCGGGAAAAGGCCCAGCAAGAAACCCGTGAGTACACGGAGCATCGAGGTTTGCAAGCGCGCGTGAGCGGTCCTTCAGCGCAGAACAGCGATGAGCGCAATCACCAAAACCGCGATGATGATAATGATCAGCAGATCGCGGTCCGATAGGCTTCCCGCTCTTCCGGCCGCGAAATTGTCTTGCATTTGCCGGGAGCGCTCAGCCAGTCTCGCCAAATCTTCATCGTTCAACTGGCTGACAGCCTTGTCCACCTTGCTGTAGTCGATGTTCGCCGACCTGAGCGCCCGTTGCGCTTGCTCGGAGGAAAACAGCTGTCGCAACGCGGCTTCGTTGGCTCCGCGCGTTTCGGCGGGCCGCGCTGCGTCCTTGCTCAACTGCTGAGAGGTGACGACGTGTTTGTCCTGCGCCTGGACGCGCGCAGCGGTCACTGCAAAGCACGGCAAAAGGATTGCTGCCAGGGTCCAGCTACACCACTTCCTGCAAACGTTCATCCATCCTCCTGTAATCCGTTGTCGGCTAGGCTAATAAAGTTTACGGAATAACAGCGCGCGCTGACAAGAAACTTTGCAGGAAACGACGAAAAAGCTTGGCACGTTCGCTGCCTGGAAACGCGAACCTTTACACCAGAACGATGATCACCACGATAACTACCGTCGCCAGAATGATGTACGCCAGCGTCTTGGCAGAAATAAGCCCCGCGGCAAAGTCGCTCTCCGCCTTGCGCGAGCGATCCGCCAGCCTCGCTAATTCTTCATCGCTTAACTGCGCGATGGCCTTGTCAACCCGCTGGTAATCGACATTGGCGGATTTCAATGCCTTCTGTCCCTCGTCCGAAGACAACAAGTGCCAGACGGCGTCTTCGTTCGCCTGCCGAGTCTCTGCGTGCCGCGCGGTTTGTTTGTTCAACTCGGCGAGCGTAACAACGTGCTGCTGCTCTTCCTGCACTTGCGCTCTCGCCGGCGAAACTCCAGCGCCAACGCACACGGCCACACCCAGCATCGAGGCAAACCACCTCAAGCACGCCCGATTAGACTGCTAACTCACAAGAAGGGTTGACCGCGCGCCGATGTCTTCAGGAGTGCGCCGTGTCCTTCGGCGTTGCACTGTTCAGTACTTGGCCGCCACCGGAGTCTGATATTTGGACATATCCACCTGCTGCCATTCGCCGCGTTCGATCCCGGCGCGGATCTGCGCTGCAGTCTTGCCTTTGTTAGATTGCTCGTACGAGTAGATCGCTTCCCGCATACACACGCCGCAGCCGGCCCCATGCTTGCTAGCGAAGCAATCGAGCAGGCTGGTGTGGCCCTGGCTGCGATCGCAATGGCAGTAACAGGGCTGTTGGTAGAGGACTTTCCTTATGTGCGCCGCAAGGATGTACGCGTTCTGCACCACGACGTTGGCAAACTGCGAAGGACTGAGCGTTTCTGGGAGCTGCCCTTGCGGCGGTTGGCTGTGAAACGCGGGCACTGGTTCTTCCGCGCTCTGCGCTAACTGCGAAGCGGCACGCGGCGGGACAATCGCCATGCCCAGTGCCGCCGCGCACAAAATCGCCCCGTAAATCATTGTGCTTTTCGCTTCCATGAAACACCCCCAAAAGTGCGAGGAACGCGCTTCCGTTCACGCCAGCGCATCGACTCTACTTCTGCGAAACGAAAATTTCCATACGGTGATTTTAGTTCAAGTTGGGATCTGGCGCGGGAAAAACCCGCACCGCCCTCGCCCCCGAGGCCAGATGCTTTTGCCGCAGGTTGCGCTGCACGCGCCGTCCCCACGTGCGCACAAAGGTAAAATTCAGGATTCCGCCGATCGCCGAACTGGCCACTGGAATCATGCGCCCAACCCACTTCTCGGCGGTTTCCTCGCCGAGTTTCACCGCCAGCCTTTTCGCAATGCGCGGCGCCAATTTCTCAAACATTTGCTTTTCAACCAAATCTTTTCCGTAATCCACGCCGGTAGCCGACGCAGCGGCCAACCACAATTCCATGCGCTCATCCTGACCGCGCGTTTCAAATCCATACAGCAGGCAAAGACGCTGGATCAGTCGCAGGGTAATCGCCGTGAGTATGCCCGCATCCGGAAGGAGCGTGATCATCCCTCCAAGCCCAAATCCTGCGCCCTCGGCCAGGGCCAGCCGCTCCGCATCGCGGATCAGCTTTTGCGCAATGGCATCCAGCCGTTCCACCGGTACATCCTGCATGCGCCCAGTTTGCGAAATTCCGCCATGACAGTCTTATCCTAAGAGCTTAGAGCCGCTCAAGCAACCCCCGCGTTGCATCTGCGGCGCGCAATCGGCATCTAAGACTTGGCTCGTAGTACCGGGTTACCTGCCACGCAGCATCCAAGCTCGGGTACTACTTGACGCCGAGACGCTTTTCTGTAAACTGCCCTTTCGCCATGGCCACGATGGCACAATTCGTTCCGACCGAAGTCCCGCTGGACCTCGATGTTCCGCAGCGGGAAGCCGCTTTCTTCTATGGGCTTTTCCTGCGCGGCCATTCGCCTGAACAACTGCGCCGCGACATCGAGGTGCCACCTGCGGTCCTCGCCAAGTGGCATCGTGAAGCAGAGCGCGAGCCGGAGCTGCGCGACATCTTCTCTCGCATTGTCGAATACCGCCGCCACGTACTCGCTATCTTTGACTCTCTCGTTGGCTGGGATGGCCAGCAGCAGCGCGTCCAATAAGTTTCATCCCAAATCCACAGGCGATCACCTCAAAAGACCTGTACCAAGGAACAGGTCAAAAACTGTCAGGCAACCGTATTTTGAGTTTCGCCTTCTAACCTTCCCCGGGGTTCCAAGTGTCACATAATGCAGGAGATTCGTTGATTGACGGGAGCTTTCCCCGCGGTTAGAATCCCATCTCCGACGTTGAGGTGTTTCTCTATGTTGCGGGTAACCCGTGCCACGGTCCTTTCGTTCCTTTCCTTCGCCATCACCGCTCCACCGCTTCTCGCACAAGACGCACGAGATCCCAACTCTGCGCCCTCCCCGCAGAAGCTCGACAAAGAGCAAAAGCGAAAGATGAAGAAGACACTCAAGGAGTTGGACACTCCCTACAAGCAATGGCTCAACGAGGACGCCGTCTATATCATCTCTCCTGAAGAGCGCCAGGCTTTCTTGCAACTGGACACTAACGAAGAACGAGAGCAATTCATTGAACAGTTTTGGTTGCGACGCAGCAGCAATCCCGATCTTCCAGACAACGATTTCAAAGAAGAGCACTACCGCCGCATTGCGTACGCCAATGAGCATTTCGCTTCCGGAATTCCGGGCTGGAAAACAGATCGCGGCCGCATGTACATCATGTGGGGGCCGGCCGATGAAGTAGAGTCGCATCCGACCGGCGGTACCTACGATCGACCGATGGAAGAAGTCGTTGATCCCAGCGGTTCTGGCGAGTTTCACCTCACCATGGATCCTTCGGAAAAAGACGCCCTGCTGCACGTTCCCGGTGCCGGCTTGAGCCTGCTCGAGCAGATGGGCATGGCCTCGAAGGCCGATCGCTTCACCCGTTCCGACGGAACCAATTTGCCGCGCAGCTTAGGCGGCGAATCATCGAGCATGAACGAATTCAACCGTCTCGAGCAGTATTCCAAGGCCTTTAAGCCGCCCGCGGTCAAGTACAAAGATCTCGAAGCCATCGTCACCGCGCGCATCGTGCGCGACCAGGTTCATTTCACTTATCGCACCGATTATCTGAAAGTGACGAACGACACCGTCCTCGTACCCGTCACCGTGCAAATTCCCAACAATCAGCTTTCTTTCGACAACAAGGATGGTGTGCATTCCGCGACCATGAATATTTTTGGCCGCGTCAGCACGCTCACCGGCCGGGTGGTGCAAACCTTCGAAGATCCCGTCAGCCGCGATTTCCCGGAGAGCTTGTTCCAGCGCTCGTTGAAGCTGCAGTCCATCTATCAGAAGGCGGTTCCTCTGCGCCCGGGCCTGTATCGCTTGGACATCGTCATCAAGGACGTCAAGAGCGGCAACGTCGGTGTGATCAACACGCGCCTGCAAGTTCCAAGATATGACGACGATACGCTCGAAGCCAGCTCGCTGATTCTTGCCGATCAGCTCGAACACGTTCCCGCCAAGCAAATCGGCACTGGCCAGTTCGTGCTCGGCTCCTCCAAAGTCCGGCCGAAGCTGGACGGCGAGTTCCCTTCCAACGAAAAACTCGGTATCTACATGCAGGTCTATAACCTCAAGCCCGACGACAAAACGCACAAGTCCAACGCGACCTTCCTATACACCGTAAAGAAAGGCAACGCGCAAGTCATGCAGTTCAAGGAAACCTCGGAAGAGATGAAGCAAACCGGTGAACAAGTCACTATCGAACGTTTGCTGCCCCTCGCCACGCTCGTTCCGGGAAAATATTCCCTGGAAGTTGTCGCCACCGATACGCTCTCCAACAAAACCGTTTCCAAGACGGCAGACTTCACTGTGAAGGCTCCGCTGGAGACCAAGAGCGCCGCCAACGCGGCGCCCGGGAGGTAGTGCCCCGTGAAACAGGAACGCCTCCGAACCTGGGGGGCCCTCGCTCTGACGCTGACTTCCTTTTTGATCGGAGCAAACACGTCAGCCGCGCCGGCCGGAACTGCCGCCGGCAAGCTTTCCGGAGTCGTGCGTGACTCCGCTGGCACGCCGCAAATGGGCGCGACTGTGGAGATTGTTCCCGAAGCCGCAGTCAAAGCTGCTTCACTCGGCCTGCTTACTAATCCCCAGGGAATTTTCCGCGATGAGAGCCTGGCGCCCGGCTTGTACACGGTTCGCGTGACGCTCGCTGGTTTCCTTCCCACCATTCAGCAGCACGTGCGCATCAGCGCCCATCTGACGACCATGGTGCGCGTTGAACTCGAGTCCATGTTTGCTTCCCTCGATCAGCTCCGCAGACAGCCTTCCAGCGTCAGTGTTGAAAGTGACGACTGGAAGTGGGTGCTTCGTTCTGCCTCCATCACCCGCCCAGTTCTGCAATGGGCGGATGATGGTTCTACGACCGTTGCGAACGCCTCCTATGATGGTGAGGTTGCGCACGCTCGCGCCAGGCTGGATTTTACGGACGGAGCTCGTCGCCCAGGTTCAGCCTCCAACCTGCCTTCGGCCCCGTCCACCGCTTTTGCTTATGATCAGGATCTCGGTCGCACGAGCCGCCTCCTCCTGGCTGGCCAGGTAAATTACGAAACTGAAGTCGCCGGGGGCGGCATCGCCACCGTATGGCTTCCCACCGGTTCGCTTGGCATCGGTCCGTATAGCGCGCTCGTACTTCGCGAATCGAAACTTGGCCCCGACGGCCCCACGTTCCGTGGCGTTCGACTAGAACAGGGCGGCGCTCTGCCACTGGGCGATCGCTCGCTGCTACGCTACGGCGCCGAATACGTGCTGGTTGGCATGCTAAAGTCCGCGGCGTCACTTCGTCCGCGTCTGGAATTGGATACGCGTGTCAACGATGCTTGGCATACCGCTCTGATCTTTGCGGAAGAGGCCGACGCGCCTACTCCTCTCGAATCCGACGAGCGAGAGATTGGAAGCGAGCTAGCTGCCGCTCTCAACGAGCTCGATTCTTTCCCCACTTTGCTTTTACGTGGTGGCCGTCCCGTGCTCGAAGGCGGCTGGCACGAAGAAATCGCTGCGAACCGCAAGTTGGGCTCGCATGGCAATCTTCAGGTCGCCGCTTTCCATGACGACAATCGGCACGTCGCCGTTTTTGGTCGCGGCAACGATCTCCCCGCCGCCGACTATCTCCAGGACTATTCCTCCAATGGGTTCGCATACGATGCCGGCTCTTCCGGGAATTGGGGTATGCGTCTGGCCGTGCGCGAAAAACTGTCCGACTCAACGGAACTGACTGCCGTATATGCCTACGCGGGCGCGCTTAGCCCCATCGATGTTGTCGACGCACCGATGCGCAACATGCTGCGCGACACCATGCACAATTCTGTCGGAGCCAGTGTCTCCACCAGGCTGCCGCGCTTGCGCACCAAACTGAATGCGGGTTACAAGTGGGTCGGCGGCGAAGCCGTATCGCGTTTGGACGCCTACGGCGAATCGCTGTTTCAAATGGATCCCTTCCTCCACGTGGGTGTGCGCCAGCCCTTGCCTAAGTTTGCGCCGGGCCGCTGGGAAGCGATCGCCAATTGCGACAACCTCTTCGCTCAAGGTTACGTCTCGCTGAACACGCAGGATGGCCGCGCGGTGTTGGTTCCAGCCTTCCGGACGTTCCGGGGTGGATTGAGCGTGCAGTTCTAAATGGAGTTTAAGGTTCGGAAAGCTGTAGGCATCCTTCCATAAAGTGGATACCAGCGGCTTGTCCTCCCCGCCAAAGCCCTAACCTTAAGAAGGCATTGCAGTTCCGGGTGCGACCGTATCTTGAATAGTGGACATTGGTTTGCACCTCAAATTTGCAGTCTGGGGTTTATTCCCCGGGGACCATGAAGCAGAATCTGCGGGTCAGTCTCGGAGCTGTCGTCCTGGCGCTCGCCACGCTGGCCGCCATGATCTTTGCTTGGCTGAACTTCGTCCAGCGCGAGACTTTTGACTCCCCGGATGATGGCGTAGCCTGGCTCGATACCGCAAGTGGCGCCCAGGCCTGGAAGTTGGCTCCAAACTCCCCGGCTACCCGCGCCGGTATCCGCCCTGGCGACCTGCTGATCTCCATCAACAACGTTCCGGTCACCTCTCAGGTGCAAGTCACCCGCCGCTTGTGGCATGCCGGGCTCTGGTCCCAGGTGCGCTACAAACTCTCCCGCAACGGTCGCGAGTTTGAGACCCCCGTCGTCACCGCTCCGGCCGGGAAGCCTGCTTCCATCGAGAATTACGGCCGGTTTGTCGGTCTCCTTTATCTCTTCATTGGCTTGTTTATTTTCGTGCGCCGGTGGAATGCGCCGCGCGCCGTGCACTTTTACGTCTTTTGCTTGGTGTCTTTCATCTTGTATTCCTTCCAGTACAGCGGCAAGCTGGACGCCTTCGACTACGAAGTGTATTGGGCCAGCATCGTCGCCCGGATGCTCGCGCCTGCCCTGTTGCTGCACTTCGCTCTGGTTTTTCCCGAGCGCGCCGAAGGCCGCGCTCGCTCGCTTTCCAAGCTGACCCTGGTCTATGGTCCTGGCGCTGCGTTGCTCGTCCTTCACGTAAGCACCGCCCTCAATATGCTGGGCAATGTGCCCTGGCTCGGCTCGCGCGTTCTGCTCGATAAAATCGAGTTGACCTATCTCGGCATCTATTTCCTGGCGGCGGGCCTTGTTTTCTACAAGAGCTTCCGTGAAGCGCCTTCTGGTGTTCTCCGCCAGCAATTGAAGTGGCTAACGGGCGGGACCTTCGCCGGCAGCCTACCCTTCGCGGCGTTCTACGTCGTGCCCTATATCATGGACGCCGCGACCCGCGCGTGGATGCGCACCTCCGTCCTGAGCTTGGTGCTCATCCCGCTTTGCTTCGGATACGCGATCATCCGCTACCGCTTGATGGACGTGGACATCATTTTCAAGCGCGGCTTGGCGTACACCGCTGCCACCGCGGCTGTGGCCGCCGTTTATTTTGCTTTGGTTGCGCTCATCGCCGATATCTTCCATGCGCAGACCACCGGAACGGCCGGCGGCATGATTGCCATCGTAATCGCCGCCTTCCTCTTTCAGCCTTTCCGCGAATGGATTCAGGCGCGCCTCGACCGTTTTTTCTACCGCGACCGTCTCGATTACCGCCGCACCCTGATCGAGTTCGGCCGCACGCTCACCAACGAAGTGCGCTTCGATCCCATGCTGGGCTCAGTCATGGACCGCCTTTCGCAGACCCTGCTCGTAGACCGCCTTGCGATCTTCATGGAGGATCCCATTCAGCCCGGACGAATGCGCCTCGCTCGTTCAATGGGCGTGCGCCTTTCCGAACCCATGGATCTCGGCTTTCTCGAGCCGGCCCGACCCGAATTCGCCCGGGGGGCGCTCTTCTTTGAGTCACCTCGCGCGGCGCGCGATGTTTCCGATTCCGTCCGCCGGACCCTCGAGCAATTGGACTTGAACTATTTCGTCCCCTGCCGCATTCGCGACCACACCGTCGCCGTCCTCGGCCTCGGCAAGACCGTCGATGGCGATTTCCTCTCCAGCGACGATGTCGAGTTGGTGCAGACCATTGCCGGCTACGTCGCCGTGGCCCTGGACAACGCCCAGCTCTATTCCTCGCTCGAGCAAAAAGCGCTGGAGATCGCGCGCCTCAAGGATTTCAGCGAAAACATCGTTGAGTCGTTGAACGTCGGCGTGCTGGCCGTCGATCTCGGCGGCATGGTCGAGTCCTGGAACACGCGCATGGAGCAACTCTTCAACGTGAAGCGCCAGGACGCCGTAGGCCGCCAGTTGCGCGCCCTTCTGCCCGAAGAGCTTGCTGCGGAGATTGCAGCGCGGCGCGACGAGGAGCAGATCACCGGCATCTATAAGCAGCGGCTGCATCACCAGGGCAGATTCCTGACGCTCAACGTCTCGATTACTCCACTGGTCAGCAAATCCGGAGAACGCATTGGCCGTCTCCTGCTCTTCGACGATGTGACGCAGCGCGAGCGCATGGAAGAGCAGATGACCCAGACGGAGAAGCTCACTTCCCTAGGCCTTCTGGCTGCCGGTGTGGCCCACGAAGTTAACACGCCGCTCGCCGTCATCTCCAACTACATTCAAATGCTCGCGAAGCAAATGCCCAACGATGATCCGCGCCACGCTATCATCGATAAAATCGTCAGGCAGACTTTCCGGGCCAGCGAAATCGTCAATAACCTTCTGAATTTCTCGCGCACCGGCGCCGCCGAATTGGCCGATATCGATGTCAACCGCGTCGTCGAGGAAACTCTCTCGCTTGTCGCGCACCCGCTCAAAACTTCTCAGATTCACATCGTCAAGCAATTGAGCGCTTCGCTGCCCCCCGTGCGCGGCTCCGCCAACAAACTCCAGCAAGTCTTTCTCAATCTATTTCTGAACGCTCGCGACGCCATGCCCGCGGGCGGCATGCTCGAAGTCCGCACCGCCGCCCACAATGGCAGCGTCGAAGTCGAAATTGCCGACACCGGTTCAGGCATTCCCCGCGAGCACATTCATCGCATTTTCGACCCATTTTTCACCACCAAATCGAACGGCCGCGGCACAGGCCTGGGCTTGTCCGTCAGCTACGGTATAATCAAAGAACATGCTGGAAAAATCGATGTACGTTCGACCCCCGGAAAGGGCACATCCTTCCACGTTGAGTTTCCCGCGCTCAGGAAAGCAGTCCATGCCTAAGGGCTCGATCCTTGTAATCGACGACGAATCTGAAATACGCGAGGGCCTGGAACTGCTGCTCACCAGCGAAGGCTACGCTGTTTCCACCGCGGGAACCGGCGAGTCTGGTCTCGCCAAGCTCGAAGAGCGCCCTTTCGACTTATTGCTCCTGGATGTCAGTCTTCCCGACCGCAACGGCTTGGAGCTGTTGAAGGAAGTCCGCCGCCGCGATGCCCATCTTTCCGTCGTGCTCATCACCGCTTACGGCTCCATCGATATGGCTCGCGCCGCCTTCAAAAGTGGCGCCATGGATTACATCACCAAGCCGTGGTCCAACGACGAGCTCCTCGCGCAGGTTGCGCAAGCGGTGGAATCACGCCGCCTGCGCGAAGAAAACGTGCAGCTCAAGCGCGCCCTCAAGCAGCGCTTCAATTTCCCCAGCATTATTGGGAAAAGCGAGAAGATGCTGGCGCTGCTCGACCTCGTCACCCAGGTCGCGCCCTCGCGCTCCACCGTGCTCATCAGCGGGGAGAGTGGGACTGGCAAGGAACTCATCGCCAAGGCCATCCACTCCACCTCTACCCGTGCGGACAAAGCGTTCGTCCCCGTTAACACTGGCTCCATCCCTGTCGATCTCCTTGAGTCTCAGCTTTTCGGCCACGTCAAGGGTGCGTTCACCAGCGCAGTGGCTTCCAAAAAAGGTCTTTTCGAAGTCGCCGATCAAGGCACGATCTTCTTCGATGAAATCGCCACCATCAGTCCGGAAACGCAGGCCAAGCTTCTCCGCGTTATTCAGGAGCGCGAATTCATGCGCCTCGGCGGCACCGAGCAAATTAAAGTCGACGTCCGCATCGTCGCTGCCTCCAACGTGGACCTCCTCACCCTTGTCCGCGAAGGGCGCTTCCGGGAAGATCTCTATCACCGCCTCAACGTCATTCATCTTCAATTGCCGCCGCTGCGCGATCGCCGCGAAGACATTCCCGCGCTGCTTGCGCGTTTCCTTGATCGCTACTGTCAGGAAAACAACAAGCCTCTGCGCAACTTCACTCCCGCCGCATTGAAACTCTTGATGGATTACGATTGGCCCGGCAACGTCCGCGAGCTCGAAAATGTTGTCGAACGCGCGGTAGTGCTGTCCACGCAGGAACGCGTCGACGTCGACCTGCTCCCCGAGAATATTCGCAGCAAGGAAATCATCCGTGGCGTCCGCCTGCAGCTTTCCGAATTTCTTCCGCCGCTGCCCGGCGAGCCTGGCTCGCGCTCCGGCGCTGATCACTCGCTGCCTTCGCTCTTTCAAATCATGGACGAGATCGAGCGCCGCATCATCATCGACATGCTCGAGCGCACCGCTTGGAACCAGACCGAAGCCGCCGAGCGCTTCATGATCCCGCTCTCCACACTCAATCAAAAAATCAAGCGCCTTGGCATCGACGTGCGCCGCCGCGGCCGCGCTGACGAGACCTTCACCGCCGCCATTGGCAAATGACCCCGTTCGCCTGATCCCAATAGCATCGATCTCAGTCGCTAGCCGCCAGGACTCCGTCCGCATTCAAGTACCCAGCACCAGCGGCAGCTCCTATCCCCACTTTTCATCTTGCATCTCCGATACAGCGTAGGCACAGTACCTTGCTATGCTTCTGCGCCTCCCTGACCGTGCGGCGCGCTTCGCCGTTCTCGTCCTCGCTTTTGTGCTCGCGGCTGCACTCACATTCTTCAGCGTGCGCAACGCCCGCGCCGCCATTGAAGCCGGACTCGGCACGCGCGCTGGTTACGAAACCGCCGTCAGTCTCGAGCCCACAAACCCAGAAAACTGGTACCTTCTAGGCCGCTATTGGCAGTACACGCTCGACGATCCCGACCCTACCCGCGCTATCGCCAACTTTCGACACGCACTCTCCTTAAATCCACGCTACGCCGACGCCTGGCTCGACCTCGGCGCTGTCTACGAATCCGAAGGCGACCTCTTCGGAGCTCGCGACGCCTATGTCCAAGCGCGCAATGCGTATCCCGTATCCGCCGCCGTCGCCTGGCGCTACGGAAATTTTCTGTTGCGCCAGGGCGAAGTCCCGCAAGCCTTTGCGGAAATTCGCCGCGCCGTCTACGCCGACCCCAAGCGCGCCGGCGAGGCTTTCTCGCGCTGCTGGCGTGTCGATCCCAACGTTGAGTCCATTCTCGACAATGTTATTCCACCCGATCGCGCGCCTTATCTCGACGTCATTCGCGAGCTCACCGCCGCCGATCAACTCGCCGCAACGCTCACCGTCTGGCAGCGCCTGGTTTCCCTTCATCCGCGCATGAGCCCCGCCGATGTCATTTCTTTCGCCGATTTTCTCATCCAGAAGGGCCATTTTGACGACGCCCATCGCATTTGGCAGGATGCATTCCAGCTATCCGGCGTCGTCACTGGCGATCCTCCAGGTTCCGTAATCTGGGATGGCGGCTTCGAATCCAACGTTCGCGGCGGCGGCTTTGCCTGGGCATTTCCCGCTCCGTCGCCCGGTGTACAAACCGTTCTCGACCTCCGGCAGAAGCACACCGGCAAACAATCCCTGCGCCTTTTCTTCATTCGCGCGCCTCTGGTTTCACTGACTCGCAGGACTCTCGCGGCACTCAGCCATGGACTCGTGTCGAGATGCCTTGGACGTCCGGCAAAGATGTCCGTCGCGCGCATGTCTGCGTTCTCCGCTACCTCTCGCGCGGTTTGGACGCGCGCATTCAAGGCACCGCTTGGATCGACGACATCTCGCTCGTCCCCGTAGGAAACTCCAACCCATGAGGCCGTTGCAAATCGGTCTCTGTGCCGTGCTCGTGTTCGCCATCGTTGCCCACGGCGCCGTCGAAGACTGGGCGTGTGCCGTTCTCGAAACCTCGGCTGGCGTGCTCTTCCTTTGTTGGGCTGTACGTGCCTACGTGACCCGTGAAGATAGCGTGTTTATCTCGCCTCTTCTGCCCCCTTTGCTCGCCCTTATCTTTCTTGCCTTTGGGCAACTTCTTTTTCGCGGCACCGCCTCTCCCTACGGCACTCGTATCGACCTCCAGCTTCTCATCGCCTTGACTCTCCTTCTTTTCCTTGCAACCCAGGCGTTTCGTACCTCGGACGACTGGCGTTTCTTCGTGTGGTTCATCATGTCGTTTGGGTTTCTCGTGGCCGTCTTCGGTATCCTTCAGCACCTGACCTTTAACGGCAAACTCTATTGGTTCCGCGAAATGCGCTACGGCGGGATTCCCTTTGGCCCCTACGTGAACCGCAATCATTTCGCTGGTTTTGCCGAGCTGGTCATTCCGATCGCCCTGGTTCCTCTCGTCCTGGGCAAGGTGCGGCGCGAGCGCTGGTTTGCTGTCGGTCTCCTGGCGCTTTTTCCGCTAGGGGCCCTTTTCCTCTCCGCCTCCCGCGGCGGCATCATCAGTCTCGCTGCCGAGATTGTCCTTCTTTCGCTATTGCTGGTCCTGCGCCGCACGCGTGGAAAGCACGTGCTTGCAGGAGCGGTGGTTTTGCTTTTTGCCTTCATGCTGGTTTCCTGGCTCGGCGTCCGGCAGATCCTCGAGCGCTTTTCCTCCATGCAATCCCTCGAAGTAACCTCTGGCAAACGCGCCTCCATGCGCCTGGACACGTGGCACATCTTCCGCGAACATCCTTGGACCGGCACCGGTCTCGGCACTTTGCAGACTGTTTTCCCACCGTACGAAACCCTGTACGACGCCAAAGTTGTCAATCACGCACACAATGATTACCTCGAAGCTTTGGCCGAAACCGGAATCGTCGGTGTTGCGTGCTGCGCCTGGTTTCTCGGCGCTTTGTTTTTTGGTTCTCTCCGTCGTGTGCTCTTGCAAGACAAGTCCTTCTCCTTCGCTCTCCATCTTTCTGGGCTTGTCGGTTGCACCGGCTTCCTCGTGCACAGTTTGGTCGATTTCAATCTCCACATCCCGGGCAACGCCTTGCTTTTTTTCCTCATGGCTAATCTCGCCACTGGCGACATTCTCGTTCCCGCTACGCCTGCCCCCGCTCGCGGCCATGTCGACTCATCCGAAAATTACTCATTGACAAGGCCTTAACCGCTGTATAATCAGCCGGGGGTTATTCATCACTATGCAGCCAGCCAGACTGGGTGCGTGGACGTTGTGTCTCGTCTCCACTGCACTGCTTGTGGCCCTGGTGGCGCTACCCAGCTGCGCGCAGACCGTCGAGACTTCTCAAGAAACCAACGATCGCATCCGCTCCATCGCGGCGGCAACGCATGCCTCGCTCGCTCGCGATTACGTGATCGGCAGTGGCGATCTGCTCGTCATTCAGGTTTTCGATGTTCCGGAGCTCAGCCGCGAGATTCGCGTAAGCCAGACCGGCACCATCGGCATCCCTCTCGTTCGTGTGCGCCTCCACGTCTCGGGGCTTACGGAACTTCAAGCGGAACTGAAGATCGCCGAAGTTCTGGAGGCCAACGGTTTGGTTTCTCACCCCGAAGTCAGCGTCTCCGTCAAGGAGAGGAAAAGCAAGCCGATCACCGTCGTCGGCGCGGTCATCCACCCGATGGTTTACCAAGCTGACCGCCAGGTTACTTTGCTGGACGTCCTCGCCGAAGCCGGTGGTATCACCCCAGACGCCGGCGAATCCGTGATTGTGACGCGCGCCGAAACCGACCCTTCCGACGACGCCACGCCACCGCCAATCAGCCCACAAGACGTAGCGCCCACACCCCTGCCTGCGGACTCTGCTGCCGCGCCCGCTCCGTCAAAACCCTTTTCTCCATCATCCGCTGAGCCCCTTGCTGACTCCACTGCTTCTGCGCAAGCCGGCGCGACTTCTGCTGCTATGCCCGGCATTTCCAGCGGCGCGCAAGCCGTTCCGCCCCCTCTCTCGAACATCATCACCATAAACCTCAATGAGATTCTCGAGACCGGCAACGCCTCCAACAACATTGTCTTAATGCCGGGCGATATCGTTACCGTGCCTCACGCTGGCATCGTTTATGCTCTCGGCGCCGTCAATAGGCCTGGCGGCTTTACGGTTTCCAACGATCGCGGCCAGCTCACTACTCTTAAGCTTCTCTCTCTAGCTGGCGGTCTCGACCGCGCCGCCAAGTCCGATCGCGCCGTTATCGTGCGCAAGGATGCCGGTGGCCAGCAACGCGAGGTCGCGGTCGATCTCAAGAAGGTCATGAAGTTTGAATCCGAAGATGTTCGCCTTCTGCCCAGCGATATTTTGTACGTTCCCAAAAGCACCGCCAAGCAGGCCCTCATCAAGACCGCGGAGCTGAGCGCCGCCATCGGGACTGCCGTGGTTATTTACCGCTTGATTCAATAGCATGGCCGAGGACAACAAACTTATCCCCCGCGAAAACGGCTCTCACAGCGCCGTCGAGATTGTTCCCTCTCACCTGCCGGCCTGGAATCTTTCTCCGCACGAGCCGCATCTTTACGATTACCTCCTCACCCTTCGCAAGCACCAATGGCTCATCCTCTCCTTCGTGCTTGCCGTTGTGACCATCACCTCCATCGGCACTTTCCGCATGCAACCCGTTTACGTTGCCACCTCGCGAATCGAAATCGACCGGGAAAATTCCAATATCCTTCCGTTCCAGGGCACCGACTCTTTTGACTACATGAGCGATCTTGACAACTACATCGAAACGCAATCCAAGATTCTCACCAGCGAAACAATGGCGCTGCAGACTATCCGCGGCGGCGTTCTCTCCGGACAGACTGATTTCGCGAGCGACCTTTCTGCCTCCGACGCCTTGAGCACTGGCAGCCTTGCGAACATGAAACCTCCGCCGGAGCTCGGCTCGTTTCTCGCCAGCTTGAGCGTCAAGCGCGTGCCCAACAGCCGCTTGATGGACGTCAGTTTCGAATCCACCAGCCCTCTCCTGGCCGCGCAGATCGTCAATGCCCATATCAAGAATTTCATCGAACAAAATTTTCAGAGCCGCTATGAAGCTACCACCCGTGCTTCCACCTGGCTCACCGATCAGCTCAGCGAGTTGAAGATCCGCGTCGAAAAAGCCGAGGACGCCCGTATCACCTATGAGCGCCAGAATCAGATTTGGGCTCTCGATGGCGACAAGCAAAATGTCACTACTCAGCGCATGGCCGACCTCAACAAAGAGCTCACCGATGTCCAGAGCGAGCGCATGCGCAAGCAATCTCTGTTTGAATTCGCCAAGGCCGGCGACATGGATTCCGTTCCCCAGATTCGCGACAACCCCGTCGTCCAGGATCTTTTCCGCAAGCGCACCGAGATGTATTCCCAGTACGCCGACGCTCTAAGCCAGTACGGCCCCAATTTCCCCAAAGTGCAGCGCCTGCAGTCCCAGGTCAAGGAAATCGAAGCCACCGCCGAAAAAGAAAAGAAGAGCGTAATCGCGCGCCTGGAAAGCGAGTATCGCGAGGCCCTCCAGCGCGAGGAGCTTCTCACCCAGGCTCTCGATCAACAGAAGGTCCAAGTGAATCAGATGTCCGAGCGCATGGTGCAATACAGCATTCTCAAACGCGAAGCCGAAGCCAACAAGGCTCTTTACGACGGCCTGCTCACCAAGCTAAAAGAAGCCGGCATCTCCGCCGGTTTGCGTTCTTCCAATATCCGCGTCGTCGATCCTGCCATGGTTCCCACAACCCCTGCGCGGCCCGCAAAGACTCGCAATATCGTTTTGTCCTTCTTGATCGGCTTGGTTGGCGGCATTGGTTTGGCGCTTCTCCGCGAGTATATGGACAACACCATTAAAAGCCCCGACGATATTGAAACTCTCGCCCGCTTGCCTTCTCTTGCTGTCGTTCCCGCTTTTACAGAACCCAACCGCGACCGCTCGCGCGTCAAATTGCTCAAAGGTGCCTCCACCAACGGTCACGAGAAGCGCATCGAGCTCGTTGCCCAGCATCTTCCCAAGTCCCAAGTGTCCGAAGCCTTCCGCGCCCTGCGCACCGCTCTGCTTCTGTCCCAAGCCGATCATCCACCCCAGGTCATCCTCGTCACCAGCGCTTTGCCGCGCGAAGGCAAAACCACCGCAGCCGCCAATCTTGCCGTGACTCTCGCGCAGCTTGGCGACCGCACTTTGCTTATTGACGCCGACCTGCGCAAGCCCGGCATCGGACGTCTCCTCAACCTGGGCAGCGGAACGTATGCCGGATTGAGCTCTTACCTCGCCGGAGTTTCCAGTCTTGATCTTGTTACCATTCAGCATCCCGCCATCCCCAATCTCTCCGCCATCCCGACCGGACCGCTGCCGCCCAACCCTGCCGACCTGCTTTCTTCGCACAAGCTCGCCGACGCTATCACGGAACTTCGCACCAAGTTCAAGTTCATCGTCATTGATTCGCCACCCATCATGGCCGCCACCGACGCCGTGATCCTGTCCGTCAAAGCCGACGGCGTTCTCTTGGTGGTCCGCAGCGGCGAAACTCCCAAGGAAGCCTTCACGCGCACGCGCGATCTGCTCCTTAGTGTCAAGTGCCATCTCCTGGGTGTCGTTTTGAACGCCGTCGATTCCACCGCCCCGGACTACTACTATTCTTATCGGTATTATCCTTATTCGCAGGGCTACGGTCCTCAGGAGTTCTCGGAGACTCCCCCTTCCGACCAGGGGTTCGAAGCCCGGCAACCAGTAGCTGTTCACGACCTGGACGACAATCAGGAACTCTGAGGAGGACGCTTGCGTTTTTTAATCACCGGCGGCGCCGGTTTCATCGGTTCTCATTTGGCCGAGCGCCTTCTTGAACGCGGTGACACCGTCGTTGTGCTCGACAATCTTTCCACCGGCAGCATGGAAAACATCCGCCACCTCAAATCCTCCGAGCGCATGTCCTATCACCTTGACAGCATCGAAAATCGTCAGTTGCTTGCCGAACTCGTGGACGACGCCGACGTCATCGTGCACCTGGCCGCCGCCGTCGGCGTCAAGCTCATCGTAGAGAGCCCCGTCCGCACCATCGAGACCAACGTCAACGGCACCCAACACGTCCTCGAAGCCGCCTGCAAAAAGCGCAAGC
>WNFO01006963.1_pt1 | contig 17870 bp, 20 predicted proteins | sample 5400251 | NCBI WGS metagenome assembly WNFO01 (sample SAMN13153354, study PRJNA577476) | soil metagenome | isolation source: 100 cm saprolite under Madrone tree | place: USA:California | collected 2016-06-14
CGCAACGATAGCCTATCACGTCGTCGACAAGCTGATGATCGTGCCCAAATTCGGTATTATCTCAGTTTGAATTTTCCGGCCGTAGTCGCATGGATCGGATTGGGGCATGGTCGGCGGGCTGGAGAAGGAAAGTCTGCCTGTGATCTCTGCACTTGTCTTGCTTGCTGCCGTTGGCTTCACGCTCGTGGCCGCGCGTCTGGCGCAACCGCGCCGAGTTCATTCACGGCCGCGAGGCGATTGAGGCGTTTCTCACGCGCAAATGGAATCGCGAGCTCGACTATCGGCTGATTAAGGCAGTGTGGACATGCCGCCCGAGAAATTGGCGTAACGGCCAGCAAGATGGTGCCAGCGAAAAATACCTGGTCCTGCAGGCTGCGCTTCATAGAGACTTATCCCTGCGGACTACCCTCCACAGAGCTCCGTCGCAAGATGAACGAGCCGTGGCAGAGCCTGATCGGGCTGCTCGGCCATCGGTCGCGCGAGATCCTGGATGGCCAGTGTTTCGCGCTGATAGTCCGCCTTGTGGGCAAGGCGATCGGGCAGCTCATCCGTGATGAGCAAGTCGTCCGGTTCGTTCGGCAACGATGCAGCCATGTCACTCCGCGTAGGGCTTCAGTATAAATGAGAAGGCCAGTGCGGAAATCCGACTAAGTCTTGTGTTGCGCCCGTGGCGACACGCCTCAATCTTCTTGCGATATTCATCACCAGCGCTCAAGTCGTAGATGGGACTGACGAGGCTGGGGCCAGTTTGAATAAGGCAAACTCAGATCGCAAAAGATTGCGAGGTGAGCAATTTTATACAGACGCGACTCAGCCATTGGACCTAGCCTGATCGCCCGCTAAAGACGGGTCACTAACTGACGAAGAAGCGCCTCCTAAATGCCAGATGCAGCCTGGGCAATAGGACTATTCGGCGGGATCCCGGCCGCGCTCATTTTTCTCTTCTGGTGGATTCGTAGATGGGACTGACGAGGCCGCCAACTGAGGCGGCCTTATCTTCATCGCCTTGCCGAGACCGGAAGCAGCGGACGCGGCCTTGTGCTGCCTTTAACGCCGCTCAGGAACATTCCACGCTGATATGAGGCGATTCGGTCATAGTACACACAGCCCCCGACGACAGGCGATCTGATGTTTGATGGCGATTGTCGATGGAAGCTTGAGTTTTCTTCCAAACCGATGCGTGCGCACTGCGTACTCCTGTGGCTAAGGGTGGCAGCGGTCCGCGTATTGTAAGCCGCATTGAAGCGTGAAAATTCTTCGTCGCTAAGTCTCGGAATCTTTTTTTGAAGATTCCGCTGTCTTTTTTGCTCCAGCTTGCGCTTGCTCGGCGACCCGCATCACGTGATCCCGATGAGATTGTCCGGGCCAAAAGACCTCATCCGGCATAGCTAACGCAAGAGTCCCATTCCGTGCCTTGCAGATCGACGCATCCGGTTGGTGGATCAAACCGCCATCTTCCGGAGGCTGTTTCGAAAACGACAACTGAGCATTTTGGACAAGCGACGGGCGCCATCAATGAATGCCTTCTTGCTCCGGAAGGCTCTCCGGTCCGTTCCTAATACTAGACCTCGCGCCTAGTCCGATTTCTGCTGGCCATTCTTATGATTGTGAAGGAAGCGAGCTATCCGTCCTTTGAGCGGCGTTGTTTGCTGCAGATCACCGATGGCACTGGCGCAGTCGAAGAGCTCCCGTTGGAGCTTCGTGGGAACGGTATTCCAGCGCATAAGCACGGCCGCGCCCAGGCACTTCAAAATTTGCTCTTCTTCCTCGGCAAGGGCAGTACGGTTGTCGTAATTCTTTCTCCGTTGAATCGTCTTATCGATATGGACTGCCATCCACTCTTCGTTTTCCGCAAGCGTCGTGTAGGTCTGCTCGAGATCGCGGAATTCCCTCGTTTCGTTCGGCGAACGCGCTATGCTGGTCCTGAATTCGGCTGCTTTGGCTCGGAATTGCTCCGCAGTGAACATTTGACACGCCCTCAATCTACGGCAGGCGGGAGCACAACAGGTCTCCTCCTTGCCGGCGCCGTGGGTTGCACTGATTGGTCGATCCTCGACGCATATGGGGACGATCGCGCCAATTAGCGAGATCCAGCGATTGAAAGATCCGCTCGCCCTCGGGACGGACCCGCGCCTCCTCTGTTGAGATGGCCAAGCGGCTCGACTGAACTCGAAGCGCTTCCGACGAGCTGCCGCCACGCTGATTGGCGAACTGCGCTACGCCGAGGAGATGCTCAGCCTTTAAATTTTCGACCAGCCATTGCGCTTTGCGCCTCGCACCCCATGTGATCGGATACGAGCAAGCACCGGCTTGTCCGAGAGCTGCCCAAAAAACGCAGACGTACCGAAGTCTCCGTTTCCCTGCAGTGGCAGCCCTGGTGCCGTCGGCAGGCACAATAACACTGCAAATAGAGTTGCGTTCGGATGCGGATGCCGTAAGCACCCCGCATCCGGTGCGTGTCCGCATCGCGGCGCGCTGCTTTGCGCCGGCCATTCCTCATTATGTCAGTGAAGACAGATCCGAGATGCGCGGCATCAAACCCGGATGGTACGCGATGGAGGACGACGGCGACCTCCTCTTCCGGGCCTTTTTCCAGTCACTAGGAATGCGTCACTAGAATCACTCGGCCGACGAACGGGACGATGGCGTCTAAGTTGCAACGAGGGCCGAACTGAAGCACTTCTTCTGCCGACATCCGGCGTTCAGGGCGGCGTCAGGAGGCCTAACCAAAACCGCCCTCTAAGGATGAGTGTCATGAACGAAACCGCTATCGGCGGCACCAAAGCCAAGACAGCGAAACATATGACCGACTGGTTTGGCCTGCCGAAGTACGAGATGCCGAAAATGGAGGTGCCCGCGGAGTTTCGTGAGATGACCGACAAGGGCGTCGCGCGCGCCAGGGACACCTACGCGAAGGCGAAAGTGGCCAGCGACGAAGCAGCCGGTCTGCTCGAGAGCACCTATGCGACCGTTTGCCAAGGGCGCCACAGACTACAATCTCAAGCTTATCGAGATCGCCCGTACCAACACTCGCGCCGCCTTTGACTACGCCGATGAGCTGTTGGGTGTGAAGTCCCCATCGGAATTTATCGAGCTGTCGACCGCGTACATGCGCAACCAATTCGATACCCTTTCCGCGCAGAATAAGGAGCTTTGCGCGCGCGCTCAGGAGCTAGCGACTGAAGCTGCCAAGCCAATCAAGCAGAGCGTCACCAAGGCATTCAATAAGGTCGCCCTCTCTTGAGGCAGAACGGGGGTGGTTCAGCGGCTTGGGCGGCGCAGATTGAGTTCTGCCCGGCCACTGAAGCTCGAACCCGCCGTGGAAGATTGCCGTCCGCTGTGATGACAGGGGGTCAACACTAGGAGCATCGTCAGATGTGGTTCTATGTCCAGACGTGGTTCCCATTATTGACCATCGCTTTAACTGCTGCGATCTGTCTTAGCGTGCTGTCATTCATCATGGGGCAGGCAAAGCCTCAGCGGTAAATCGCGTGGCCCTCGGATCGGGGGTCTTGGTCGCCGTTTCGAGTTGGGCGCGCGGCGTCCCATTTTGTTACGGTCCGCACATCGGAAGAAATTGAGCGGTCGGATTAGGCGGACCTGAGATTGGTCGCGACGCGCAACGGTACACGCAAAAATACTTTGCAGAGTCCCCCTGTCGAAAGACAAAGTAATAGAATTCTTCACGTTTATGAAAATATTTGTGCCGCACGGGTAGTTTTAGCGCGCTCCAGTGCCATATAAACCTTTGTCTCTTGAATGATGACCATTCAAAAGATTTTTTGTCCTATATTTTAGAGGTTCTTACAATGACCAACGTAACTTCGAATCCATCTGCTGCCAAACCCGAGACCTCCGCACAAACCAGGCAGATGATTCTCAAGGAAGTCGGAGCGAAGTGGAGCAAGTTCTCCGAACAGGATTTGTCCGCGCTCAAGGGCAAGGACGATCTCGTAACCCAGGTCGTGGCCAAGTACAGCCTCGAGCGGGGTCAGGCTCAGCGTGACGTCGACGCCGTGTTGAAGGGCCGCCAGATCTGACGCGGGCCTCATCATGAAACCTGAGATCGCCCTTTGGGGGCGGTCTCAGCCTTCACCCTCTGCAAGGCAAGGTTCGATTCTGCCAGTAACGGAGACCTGAATGGCGGCGTTCGATTACAGCATCGTGGCTGAGCTGTTTCCCACCAGGAGCGAGGTAAAGTCGGTTCCCTCCAGGAGAAGGCACAGGCGAGCTTCCCCTCTTGGGTATGGACGGTTTGCCAGCGCCGCGGATGCCATCCGTTTCGCAATCGAAGAGCTCCCACCTGAACTTCTTCCGGACGCCTGTCTGGAAATCGATGAAGAGATATTCGACCGGGACGGAATTCGCCGATTGTACGAAAGCGACCAATATCCGCTCGCCCGACGCGCAACGACCGGTACGCGCACGGCAGTTGAATGATTCGTCAGAGCTTTAAGGAGATACCGATGAAATTCCGACCGCTTCACGACCGCGTTGTCATCGAGCGAATCGATGCCGAGGCGAAGACCGCTGGTGGCATCATCATTCCCGACACCGCCCAGGAGAAGCCACAGCAGGGCAAGGTCATCGCCGTTGGACCCGGCGGCCGCGACGAGAGCGGCAAGCTCATCCCCATCGACGTCAAGATCGGCAACCGCATCCTGTTCGGCAAATGGTCGGGCACCGAGGTCAAAATCGATGTCGTCGAGTACCTCATCATGAAAGAGAGCGACATTATGGGGGTGCTGGTCGAGGCCGAGGCCAAGAAGAAGGCCGCCTGAGTGCGCTCTCCAAATTCTCGTCCTGGAGGAGACCGTGAAGCGGCCCCCTCGAAGGTGGAGAAAACATCGGAACGATAATCCTCATTGTTGGGGCTCGCCCAACAGCGTTCCCCGAGATGAGGTCGAACAAAAAGGAATACTGAGATGTCTGCCAAGGAAGTGAAATTCTCGGTCGACGCGCGTGACAGAATGTTGCACGGCATCGATACGCTCACCCACGCGGTACGCGTGACGCTCGGCCCCAAGGGCCGCAACGTCCTACTCGACAAGTCGTTTGGCGCACCGCGCATGACCAAGGACGGCGTGACCGTTGCCAAGGAGATCGAGCTCGAGGACAAGTTCGAGAACATGGGCGCGCAGATGGTGCGCGAGGTTGCCTCGAAGACCTCCGACGAGGCCGGTGACGGCACGACCACGGCGACCGTGCTCGCTCACGCGATCGTCAGGGAAGGCGCCAAGGCTGTGGCCGCCGGCATGAACCCGATGGACCTCAAGCGCGGCGTCGATCTTGCGGTCGAGACCATTGTCGCGGACCTCAAGAAGAACTCCAAAAATGTCACCTCGAACGAGGAGATCGCCCAGGTCGGAACTATCTCGGCCAACGGTGATGCAGAGATTGGTCGTTTCATTGCCGATGCGATGAAGAGGGTCGGCAACGAAGGCGTGATCACGGTCGAGGAAGCAAAGTCGCTCGAGACCGAGCTGGAAGTGGTCGAGGGCATGCAGTTCGACCGCGGCTACATCTCGCCCTACTTCGTCACCAATGCCGACAAAATGCGGGTCGAGATGGAGGATCCTTATATCCTGATCTACGAAAAGAAGCTGTCCGGACTGCAGGAGTTGCTGCCGTTGCTGGAAGCGGTGGTGCAAACGAGCAAGCCGTTGCTGATCATTGCCGAGGACATAGAGGGTGAGGCACTAGCCACCCTCGTGGTCAACAAGCTGCGCGGCGGCCTCAAGGTCGCGGCGGTGAAGGCCCCCGGCTTCGGCGATCGCCGCAAGGCAATGCTCGAGGACATTGCGATCCTCACGGGCGGCACCATGGTCTCCGCCGACCTCGGCATCAAGCTCGAGAATGTGACAATCAATATGCTTGGGCGCGCCAAGAAAGTGATGATCGACAAGGAGAACACCACGATCGTCGGCGGCGCGGGCAAGAAGGCCGACATCCAGGCGCGTATTACCCAGATCAAGGCGCAGATCGAGGAAACGACCTCCGACTACGACCGGGAGAAGCTGCAAGAGCGACTTGCCAAGCTCGCCGGCGGCGTCGCGGTGCTCCGCGTCGGCGGCGCGACCGAGATCGAGGTGAAGGAGCGCAAGGACCGCGTCGATGACGCCATGCACGCAACCCGTGCCGCGGTCGAGGAAGGCATCGTGCCGGGCGGGGGCGTGGCGCTGCTGCGCGCAAGCGAGACGCTCAAGAAGGTCCGCACCCACAACGACGACCAGAAGACCGGCGTCGAGATCGTGCGCAAGGCGCTCTCCTGGCCCGCACGCCAGATCGCCATCAATGCCGGCGAAGACGGTTCGATCGTGGTCGGCAAGATCTTGGAGAAGGACACCTATGCCTACGGCTATGACGCGCAGGCGGGTGAGTACGGCAATCTCATCTCCAAGGGGATCATCGACCCGACCAAAGTGGTGCGCGCGGCACTGCAGGGTGCGGCATCGGTCGCGGGCTTGCTCATCACGACCGAGGCCATGGTCGCCGAGCTGCCGAAGAAGCAGAGCCCAGCGATGCCGGGCGGGCCCGGCGGAGGCATGGGCGGCATGGACTTCTGAGGCGCTCGATCATTGAAAATAAAGAAGGCCCGAGCACGCTCCGGCCTTCTTGAAACCTGACACTTGTTCCTGCGGCTCAACGATTCTGGCGCCAAGCCGAGCGCTAGCAGCAGACATTGAAAGACATTGCTTTCGGCTGATCTGTCCATCGCGTTCGAGAATTTCGATGATGCGGGCGACATGTGATTTTCTTTCGGTCATACCTATATAAGGTACTCGGGCACAGGAGCGCCCAATGCGCACACACCGGTTCGGACAAAAAATCAAACTTCCTGCGACAATCGCCATCAAACATCAGATCAGAAAGCTGATGTTTGAAGATGCGGTCAAGAAGGCAGAGGCAGGAGCAAGAGCTGAAGCAACTCGCGGACAACTTTGCGAAGAAACACGACCGCTCGTGCAATCGAACTGAGACGTAGTTTGCAGGGCGACCAGATCGGGTGTAGGCTTCGTCTCATCACCGACAGCGGCCCTGTGCCAGGCGCCGGTGGCAGAGAGACCGGTTGTGCTCCCGCCTGAAAATCAGGGAGCCAATGTGTCATGCCACTGCTATTCCAACCAGCACCGCCACCGTGCATTAGGTGCGGCACCACGACTGTCGTAGCCCCCGCATTCGAGGACGGCCAACGGATTTTCGTGGTTCGATGCCCAGCGTGCGGGCGTGTCGGTACGTACTCGCTCGATTACAGCACCCTACGCAAGCGGTGAGCCCGATCACGGGGCCGCCTCAGTTTGGCACGGAGAGCATTCGCATGCCTCGCTTCTATTTTCATGTTCGATCGCGCCAATGTAGCGAGATCAGCAGTTGAGACATCCGCTCGCCCTCGGGACGGACCAAAGGCGGCTCGATTGAACTCGAACCGCTCCCGACGCCTACCGCCAAGCCAATTGACGAGCTGCACTACGGCATTACGCCAAGAAGGTGCCCAGCGCTTAATTTTTTGACCAGCCATTGCGCTTTGCGCCCCGCACCCCATGTGACCAGATACAGGCAAGCAGCGGCTTGTCCGAGAGTTGCCCAAAAAAACGCAGACGTACCGAAGTCTCCGCTTCTTAACAGTGGCAGCCCTGGTGCGCCATCGGCAGGCACAATAACACTCCAAATCAGAGTTGCGTTCGGATGCAGGTGCCGTAAGCACCCCGCATCCGGTACGTGTCCGCGCGCTGTGCGGCGCGCGTCCCGCCCATCGAAAGGGCAACATAGGAAACCGGGACGGACCACGCGAGGCTCGCCATTCTCGAGCTCCGAATTTTGACATTGCCAAAGTAGTGCAGAATAGAAATGGAAGCGCACCTGCCCAGCTTCGATCAGTTACGCAACAACGCCGCCGAATGCATTCGATTGGCGGAGGCAGTCCTCACTCCCGCACATAAATCGTTTTTCATCGAAATGGCCGACCGCTGGCTTACGCTCGCCGAGCGTGCCCAGAAGACGCAAGAGAGATAGCTACCCGAGTCCAGGCCCATGGAGGGTTGGAGAGCGGAGACCGAGATGGTCATCTATCCATGATGCGCCGACAAACCGCGGCAACGAATGTTGTCCAAACTGCTGCCTCCCGGTCGCAAGACCATTGGTGTCTAGGTACCTTGTCGGACGGGTCGTTGAACATCATTGGCTGTGCAAGACTTGTGAGTTTAGTTGGACCAGTCGTTTTGATCCGTTGTTGGTTTGACGACATCGCTGTAATAGGATGACAGCAAGAGTGGATGATCTCAATTACGTGACTCAGATTGGGTAAAGTGCGACCATAAGTCATTCCTCGGCTGATCACCCTTCGCGTTAAATCGCAGGACGTGAGCATGGGCAAACTAACGGCCGAACAGAAAGTGCGGGAGTACAATCGCGGACAAAAAGCCGCAAGTGAAGGTCGCTCACGTTCCTGGAGCGAGCCTTGGGCATACCCATTCGAATCCGATCAACATTATGAAGAACGCAGAGAGGCATTCAACCAGGGCTATGGAATAATCGACGCGACGCCCTTGTCTGCTCGGCGACCTCCTCCGTAATGACCGTACGTGTTGTGGAAAAAATCCCAAAGACAAAAGACGAGATCCAACGGATGATCATCGCCGAGCTTCGCACCTTCGCGCAATGCGAGAAGGCATGGGGTATCGTTGTCGTCCCAATCGTCGATGACATCGGTGTCGCGACGTGGACGGTCTCCCATTTCCATCGCGGCCAGTCGAGTGCATATGCTTGCGATCGGGCATTGCAACGCATTGTCCCGCACTACCAACGGCTCTACGATCTAGCCCAAAAGCATTAGTGACTTTCCTTGGCCGTTGGGCCGACGGCTGGTCATCGATCAATCCAGTGCATCGCATAGTATTGGTAAGTTAAAACGGCGCCACGTTCGGCGAGAAGGCAGCTAAAACAGTTCCTGTTTGGAAGTTAACATCCGGCTGCTTTGAGTCGTGCAGAACCACGTTCAGTGGCCGTTGCTGACTGGGGTCATGAGTGTGTGCTTGCTGATCAGCGCTGGGCGCGGAAACTTTCGGCAAGGCCTCACTTTGGACTTGCGAGAGGGTGGTGGGTCAGTTTGATTGTGGCGGCCCGCCCCGTTCTCGATCCAGCGCCTCGGTCACTCTTGCTAACTCTCGCCGTTGCACGGCTGCCTCGGCAAAAGAACGTTTGGCGTCGAGGTCTTTGACCTGCGAAGCCATGTGGTCGCAATGCGCGGCCCTTTGACGAAATTGCTCCGCTCGGGAACTCACGCGATCTTCCTTCGCTTCTCGAAGGCATCGATCATTTCCATTACGTCACTCATTCCCAAAGACGGCTAGTGACCTCGACCGCCATACAGGAAATGCAGCGCCATCGCATGGGCATGTTAACCAAGCTATTTCCATACCCGTCGCGCTGTCTCGCACACCCTCTCGAGCTTACGTCTTTGGTCGTCGATGGAAAGGCCGTTCCCAAGGATCGAGGAGGCAAAGCCGCACTGAGTGCTGAGCGCCAAGCGTTCCAGCGGCACAAAGCGGCTTGCTAGCGTGATGCGACGCATGAGGTCTTCCGGCGCCTCCATTTGCGCCCGCTTGGTGCTGATCAATCCGAGCACCACCATCTTGTCGTCGGGGACGTGCCGGAGCGGTGCAAACGAGCCCGACCGATCGTCGTCGTATTCGAGGAGAAGCCGCGTTGCTCCGATGCGCTGGAAAATCGGCCGGGCAATCGGCTCATAGTCGCCTTCGACAAGCCAACGGCCTTCTTGGTTGCCACGACAGAGGTGGATGGCGAACGTCACGTCGGAAAATCCCGCCATGACGGCGTTGTCGAGCTCGATCCCGCGGCCCAGCCACTGATCAAGCGTCCAGCCTCGCGATTCATAAAAGGTCCGAGTCTCAGGCGCGAGGAGCAGGGCGTAGTGAGGTGCGTCGACCTGTATATAGGTAGCACCGAGGCGAACGAGCTCCGCGACCTCATCACGGAGGATCGCGACGACGTCGGCGAGGAAGTGCTCGAGGCTTGCATACGCCGATTGGGAGCGCTCGGGCGACCAGAAATTCACGAACAGGCTGGGGCTGGGCAGGGTTACCTTTGCGACACGGCTTGTGCGGCCACGCAGATAGACGAACTCCTCGGCGGCAAGGTGCCGTTTGCGCACGAGCCTGCTGACCACGCCGAGATTGACCGGCCGCTCGCGGCGTCGCTCCCCGATGCCGTCATCGCCATGCCAATGGCCCCACAAGAATGCATCGATATCCCAGGCGCCAAAGCCGTCGACGGCCTCGGTCATCTGGCTCTGGAAGGAGAGCCGCCGCATTTCACCGTCGGTCACGATATCAAGGCCCGCTGCCTCCTGCAGGGAGATGGCCTCATCGACGGCGCGATCCTCTATGGACTTGAATTGCGCGTGACTGAGACGCCCGGCCACCCAGTCGTCGCGCGCTTTGCGCAACGCGACCGGCCGGAGAAGGCTGCCGACAACGTCGGTATGTGCCGTAGTCATCGCAGGCCCGGGCGATCAGATCGAACAAACCGCATCGATGCAATATGGACGCTGCCCGTGTTCGCCGGGAAAAGTCGGCGGGTCGCAAGTTGAGCTAATGTGGATGGCTCGGCGGACCAGGTTGGAACTCATGAACCCACCGGAGGAATCATGAAAACCGCAACCACTGCTGTATCCACCCAGCGCGAACCGGAACTGCTCGGCCAGACCGTGGTCGTCATCGGCGGCAGCGCCGGCATTGGGCTGGAAACCGCCCGGCGAGCCCGCGCGGAGGGCGCGAGCGTCATCCTCACCGGGCGCAATCCCGAACGGCTCAAGCGAGCAGCGCTCGAACTCGGCGCGCAGCGCACCGCGGCCTTCGATGCCAACGATCCGGCTTCCCTGCAGTCGTTCTTCCAGGATCTCCCAACGCCTATCGACCACGTGATGGTCACCGCCGGTGCTCCCCACTATGGGCCTCCCCTCGAAATGGCGCCAGATGAGGCACGACGCGGCCTCACCGAGCACCTGTTGCTGGCGCTTGAGGTCGCACGCGGCGCCGCCGGCAAGGTTAGGTCGCCCGGCTCTCTGGTATTCATGGGCGGCACGGGCGCACGCCGCCCACGAGCTGGCCTCGCAATCGCCTCGGCGGCCACCGCCGCCTTCCCCACCCTCATCGCCAACCTCGCGCTCGAACTCGCGCCGATCCGCGTCAACTTGATCGCCGCAGGCTTCGTCGACACACCGCTCTCGGCATCACTCCTCGGCGACGAGCTCGACAAGCGGCGCGACGAGCTTCGCGCGACGCTACCCATCCGGCGCGTCGTCGGACCGGCTGATGTCGCCGCACTAGCCGTTCACATCATGAGCAACACAGCACTCACGGGCGCGACATACGACATCGACGGCGGCCAGCAGCTCGTCTCCTGATGACGCACGAGGCCGGCCGGAGGTTGAGATGGAGCAAGGACGGGTACGAGGGCCGTCCGCTGTTCCGCCGACAAGGACGCAGCTCGATGCCAATGGCTCTCGATCTTGCGTCCTACACCGACGTGCATGTGCCCGGGACTGTAAGGCGAAGCCGGCTATTATTTGCGATTTTTCTGACGCGGATCGTCGTCAGGATTCAAGTAGTCGAGGCCCAACGGACCGATGGCCGTCACCTGGGTGATGTACTCACCGGATTTTGCCCAATGGAAATGAGACGTATCGCCGGGCAGAACAATGACACTACCGGGTGGATACGCCTTGACCTTATCTGCGTCGAACCGATCGCCAAGGCCGATATAGAAGACACCGGACATGACCGTGTAAATACGGTCCTCGGGGTGTCTGTGCGGCATGAGCTTCACGCCTGAGGGCACCTTGACCCTGATCACGTAAGGTCCCGCTTGAGTGGGCTCTCCAACAAGCACGGCCAGTCGAACCGACGGCGGGAACGCTGGGAACGGCTTCCATTCGACGTCTTCCGGCAGGATCGATCTGAAGGCGGTTTGGCCTGGTTGGTGCGTTCGAGACATTGCGGCCCTCCCTGATCTGGGCGTCTTGCATCGAGGGAGCCAACTGACGCCTCAGATCAACTTAGCGTCCAACGTGACTGCGGCGTTGAGAACCTTTGAGACCGGACAATTCTTCTCGGCGTCTCTTGCCATTTCGGCGAATGTAGTTTCGTCCAGGTTCGGCACTTGGGCACGCAGAGTCAAAGCGGACCGACTGATCCGGAAACCTTTGCCTTCGGGTTCGAGCGTGACCGCGGCCTCGGTCGTGAGCTCGGTCGGGGTGTAGCCCCCGCCCTGCAGGCCAAATGCGAGCGCCATGGTGAAGCAGCCGGCGTGCGCCGCGGCGATGAGCTCTTCGGGATTGCTGCCCTTCTCGTTCTCGAAGCGTGTCTTGAAAGAATACGGAGTGTTTGCGAGCACGCCGGAATCGGTGGAAAGATTGCCATTGCCGGCGCGCCCGGTGCCGCGCCAAACCGCCTTCGCCTTGCGGATCATGTCAGGTCTCCTTGCTAGTGTGACCAACGCTGCTAGCACGCACCGACAACGTGATTTCGCCGAACGCTGGGCTTTTATGTGCGAGCGAACTATAGACGAGAAACTCGCACACTTTGCACTGACACCGTTCGAACGGACGCCCCTGAGTTTGACTTTCAAATGGTGGCGCAGGAGGGAGCGATGACGAGAGGTCCATCCTCGGTGATTGTGATCATTGCCGTGTTGGCGGCCGCCTTGGCAAGCATGGCCCTTGCGGCGCAGGACAAGTATACTTTGAAAGTGCCGAACGGGCTCGCGTTTTCTGAGTTCAGGGGATATGAAAACTGGCAGGATGTTGCTGTGAGTCAGGCCGAAAACGGGATCAAGGTGATCGTCGCCAATCCCGCGATGATCAACGCCTACAGGAGCGGCATTCCCGGTAACAGCAAGCATTTCCCCGACGGCTCCAAGGTTGCGAAGATCGAGTGGACATCGAAAAAGAATCCGGAGTCCCCCTATTTCGTGATGGTACCAGATACCCTGAAATCGGTTTCCTTCATCGAGAAGGATGCCAAAAGATTCCCCGACACGAACGGATGGGCGTACGCCCAGTTTCTATATGATGCCGCCTCCGACACGTTTATGCCTAATGGGAGCGACGCCAAGTGCGGGTACGCGTGCCACGCGACGGTGGCGGCAAAAGATTACATTTTCACGGCGTACCCGAAGCGGTGAACGGATCGTGTGGCTCCGACCGCGTCGGTCGTGCATGACCCCGAGCGGCGTCTAATTTGTATCTTTGACGTCGGTCTCCGGACGATCGCGACCAGCGGCTGTCTCGGTGTGCCAGCGGCCGTTCTCGTCTTCGTATTCGATGACCTCCGTGTGGCCCGGCACGCGCTGCTCGGCCGCGGCGGCGCGGGCCGCCGCGAGGGCCTCAGCATGGGTCGGATAAGGCTCCGAGAATACACCGTTCACCGTGTACGCCCAGCCGTCGTCGTGCCGGACGATTTGATACGTGACATGCGCCATCGAATTCACCTCCAGTAACAATATAGCACATATACCGGAGCAGCGGGTTGTTCCACGTGAGCAGGATTGTTTTCATAAGTTCAATGCGCCGTGCAGGAAACGATGCGAGCCTATTCAGATGCTCGCACCGCGGGCGTTGATCGGCCACAGCGCCTCCACGCGCCCGTTTCGCACACCGACATACCAATCGTGCAGATTGACCGTCGGATCGCAGTGTCCGGGAATGAGCCACACCTTTTCGCCGAGCGACAAAGGCCTCGCCTGCGGCGCGACCTTGAGCTTACCGTGCTCGTCGGAGACGCCGGTCACCTCGAGATCGGGGCGACCGTGCACCCAGGGCGGACCGCGCTCGGCGCTGTAGGACTTGAGCCCTGCGTCGACGATCGCGCGGTCGGCCGCCGGCACGCTCTGCACGGACGCGAGCACGAATAGACTATGTTCGAATTCCGTGTAGCGAGCCCCGTCGGCGGCGCGGATACGAGCATATTCGGTGTCCATGAACACATATGAGCCAACCTGCAGCTCATTATAAACGCCACTCGCCGCCTCGATTGCAAAAGTCCCGGTCCCGGCGCCGCCGATGATCTCACAGGAAAGATTTTCCGCGGCGAGCGCGTCCAATGTCTCGCGAACCGCATCGATTGCGTACGCGATCGCCTGGGCGCGTTCCTGATACGCCGTCATGTGCTGCGCGCGGCCATGGTAGGCCTGCAAGCCCCGGAATTTCAGGTTCGGTGCATCCGCGACGCGGCGTGCAAGCAATGCCGCATCTCGGCCCGCCGGCACGCCGCAGCGCTCCATGCCGACTTCGATCTCGACAAGCCCGCCGAGCGTGACGCCGAAATCCCGCGCCACGCGGGATGCGGCGTCGACCTGCTCAGGAGCATCGAAGCACAACGCGATCGTCGCTTCCTCTGCAAGCGCAGCCAACCGCCGCAACTTGCGTTCGCCCACCACCTGATTGCTGACCAGCACGTCCTTCACACCGCCGCGAACCAGCACTTCCGCTTCGCCGACCTTCTGCACGCATTGCCCCACCGCGCCGCGCGCGATCTGCCGTAACGCAATCGCAGTCGACTTGTGAGTCTTGGCGTGGGGCCGCACGCGCACGCCCGAGCTTTTGGCGAACTCGGCCATCTTGGTGATGTTGCGGTCGAGAGCGTCGAGATCGATGATCAGTGCCGGGGTTTCAACCTCGGCGACCGGTACACCAATCTCGGCGGGCGGCGGGTTCATCCGTTTGCGATGTGTCCTTTGGACGCCACCATATTCAATGGCCGAGAGGCTTGTCTACGACGTGGCGTCGAGTCGTGATCAACTCGCAGAAGGCAAACACGCTCGAACTCGCCGTGCTGGCAAACCGGGCCCGCAATTGCGCCCCGCGCCCGCACCCTCTATACAAAGGCATGTCCGAACACAAAGTGACTTTGAAATGGGAGCGCGGCGGCGCGGAGTTCTCGTATCAGAAATATCCGCGCGATCATACCTGGAGCTTCGACGGCGGCCATACGATGACGGCAACCGCGGCCCCGGCCTATCTCGGCAATCCCGCCCACGTCGATCCCGAGGAAGCTTTCGTCGCTTCGCTCTCGAGCTGCCACATGCTCACGTTTCTGGCAATTGCGTGCAAGCAGAAGTTCGTCCTCGACGCGTACGAGGATCAGGCGATCGGCTATATGGAGAAGAATGCCGAGGGCAAGCTGGCGATCACTCGCGTCGAGCTACGTCCGAAGATCACGTGGAGCGGGGATCGCGTACCAAATGAGGAAGAACTCGATAGAATGCACCACGCGGCGCACGAAAATTGCTTCATTGCCAACTCGGTCAGAACCAACATGACAGTGGTGCAGCGGTAGTATCGCTGCGGACGGGCCTGTCACGGTGGGGCGTAGTAGGGCGCAATAAGCGAAGCGCATTGCGCCGTTGCGCACGACGGCGCGGTGCCGGGGCACGAGCGCTCTTTTAGCTCGCACGCATCCGGAACTATCCTCGCGCATTCATGCGTGGCAATGTGGGCTCTGGACTACTTGGGAATGGCGCAATGCGCTTCGCTTATTGCGCCCTACGCGCTTAGCACCGGATGAGCTTCCGCAAGAGAGAGAAAAGACAATGAGACGACGAGACTTCATCACCCTGCTCACTGGCGCGGCGATTGCCGGCCCCCGTGCGGCGCTCGCGCAAACTGAGCCAAAAATCTTCCGGCTCGGCACGCTCGCACCAGGGCCGGCGATCGATGAGAAAAACCCGCTTGGCGCCATCCTGCTGAAGGCACTGGAGCAACACGGCTACGCGGTTGGCAAGAATTTGTCGTTTGAGCCTCGCGGGGCCGGCGGTCAGGTCGGTAAGCTCGACGAGCTCGTGCGCGAGCTCAAGGCCAAGGAGGTCGATGTCATCGTCGCGGCAGGCTATCCGGTGGTCCTCGCCTGCAAGCTTGCGAATGTACCGACGGTTGTCGCCTTTGGCGGCGGGGATCCGGTCGCAACCAATCTCATCGATTCGCTGGCGCGGCCCGGCGGCAGCATCACCGGCATTTCCGATGACGCAACGACGCTCTCGACCAAGCGCTTGGCTCTGATCAGGCAGGCCGTCCCAAACCTGCAACGGGTGGCGATGCTATGGAATAGAGACGATCTCGGCATGACCATGCGCTACGAGGCATCCGCGGGCGCTGCACGCTCGATCGGCGTGACGGTACAACCCTTTGGGGTGCGAGAACCCAATGACTTCGAGGGCGTGTTCGAAGCCATGGATCGCGACCGGCCAGAGGCGATCCTTCTGGTTGCCGACGTGCTCACAAATCTCAACCGCAAGCGCATCTTCGACTATGCCGGCGCGCACCGTATTCCGGCCCTTTACGAATACGATCTTCCCTGGGTGCGCGACGGTGGCTTGATGTCGTATGGACCCGATCTGCAGGAATCCCTCGAGCGTGCCGCCGGTCTGACCGCGCGCATATTCGCTGGCACCCGCCCAGGCGATCTGCCGTTCGAGGAGCCTACACGCTACAAACTGGTCATCAACCTCAAGACCGCAAAGGCGACGGCTATCGAACTTCCGATGAATTTCGTGGCGCTGGCGGATGAGGTGATTGAATAGCTAGCCCTCTCGGGCAAAGCGGATATGCAAGAGCGAATCCCGAGCTCTTCGGAAGCAGCGAGCCGCGATTCGAGGAGCGGTCATATGTCCATTGAGTTTCGAAAGATCGTCGATATCAGCCTCGAGCTTGATCCGAAGAACTTCGCGATGCGCACGCCGGCGGGGTTCACGAAGGACATGCAGTTCGAGATGGAGGTGATCAAGGAGCACGACGCGCCGGGTGGCGCCGGCCAGATCGTGCGCGGGGTGCACATGCGCCTCCATGCCGGTAGCCACGTGGATGCCCCCGAACACAACGTACGCGGCGGCACGCAGATCCATCAGCTGCCGCTCGATCTGTTCATCGGCGACGCCATCATCGCCGATCTGCGCGACAAGCTCCCGGGCAAGGCGATCACCGAGAAGGACCTTCAGCAGCGGCTCGACAACCGCATCAGGAAAGGCGACCGCCTGCTGCTGCGCACCGACCATAACAATGCCTACGACGGCGGCTCCGAGAAATGGATGAAGGAGTCACCCTATGTCACGATCGGCGCGACCATGTGGTGCATCGAGAAGGGGGTGGCGATCGTCGGCTATGATTTCTATCACGGCAACGACGAGCCCGGCGCGCCGCGCGTGTTCCACAATTCGCGCACGCTGAGCGAGCGCGGCGTCATCACAATGCCGTATCTAAAGAACCTCGATCAGATCGACAAGGACCGGTTTACGCTGGTGGGCTTTCCGCTCAAGCTGATCGGCGCCGAGGCCTCGCCGATCCGCGCGGTGGCGCTGCTATGAGCAGGCGTCGCGGTACGAGCTTGGCGCAGCTTGCGAGGATCGCGATCGCCGCGGCGGCATGTCTCGCCGCGCCGGCACGCGGTCAGGAGCCTTATCCCTCGCGGCTGATCACCATCGTGGCGCCGATCACCGCCGGCACGGCGATCGACATCCTGGCGCGGCTCTATGCCGACAAGCTCGCCAAACGTTTCGGCCAGCAGGTGGTGGTCGCCAACCGGCCCGGCGCCGGCGGATTGATTGGCGCACAGACGGTCGCGAGCTCCGCCCCGGACGGGTACACGGTGCTGTTCGCCAATTCGGGCCACGCGATCCTCGGCACGCTCAACAAGAACTTGCCGTTCGACCCGGTCGCCGATTTCGCCGGCGTGGCGCTCGTCGGCGAAGCGCCTGCCATCGTGGTCGTGCCGCCGTCGCTCGGCGTGTCGAGCCTGAAGGAATTTGTCGCGCTCGCAAAAGCAAAGCCCGGCGAGATCAACTACGGCTCAGCCGGCATC
>WNFO01001640.1_pt1 | contig 17869 bp, 15 predicted proteins | sample 5400251 | NCBI WGS metagenome assembly WNFO01 (sample SAMN13153354, study PRJNA577476) | soil metagenome | isolation source: 100 cm saprolite under Madrone tree | place: USA:California | collected 2016-06-14
AATTGCTTTGAAATTTGGCAGCGCATCCTCGCCCATGTTTTTCGGATGCATTCCGCAATCGAGGACCAGGCGATGGCCGCTCGCTTCTATATAATATGAGTTCGCGCCGATCTCGATCCCGCGCGTCAGATTGATGAACTTCAATGAGCGTGTTCCTCCTCTCGCATTCTCAGTCGCGGTTTCGCGCGCGCAAGGTGGATCGAGCGCTCCGCCGCTCGATGCTAAAAATGGCGGCGAAGCTACATAAGTAATAACAACGCGCAAGGGACTGCGCGTTCCACCTACAGCAGCTCCTTAAAAATTCGCATCCAGTTTTCGTACAAGATTTTCGCGATGTCCGCGTCGTTGAATCCCCGCTCGATCAATTTGCGCGTCAAATTTCGCGCGTGGGAATGATTGGTCAGGTCAGGAATGAAGCGAGGTGTAGTAAACTTCGCCGCCAGCTCCTGTTTCCCCGATTCCAGCCATTGTCGGTAAAGGAACTCGAGAAAATCGAAGCCGATGCCGACGCCGGCAACGCCAATCAGGTTCGCGATGTGCTCGATGTGATCGACATAACGATCGAGTGTCGCTTCTTCTGCGCGCGGGCTCACCAGCACAGCGTTTACTCCAATCACCCCGCGCCGTTCGCCGATCATTTTGATCTGCTCGTCGCTGATGTTGCGCTCGATGTTGTAATAACGCCGCGCATTCGTGTGCGAAACGATGGCAGGTCTAATCGTGAGCTTCAGAATTTCTTCGAAGCCCGCCGCGTTGATGTGGGCCAGATCGACAATCAGACCAAGCGCTTCGCATTCCCGCACGACTTCGCGCCCAAACGCAGTCAAGCCGTCGCGCGGAGAACCGCTGGGCGCAAAGATTCCCCCATTGCCGGCGGCATTGCGCCGTGCGTGGGTAAGTCCGATTGCGCGGACGCCGAGCTCGTAAAAAATCCGGAGCAAATCCAGATCAGCACCGAGGGGCTCGACTCCTTCCATTGTCAGCAGCAGTGCAATTTTGCCGGCCTGCCGCGCCCGGCAAATCTCCTCATAGTTTTTGCAAATAGCGAAGCGGCCGGACGCATCCGACTCAGCGTGGATTCGCGCTACTTGATCGAGCGCCACGCGCAAAGCCATTTCCGGCAGATAACGGTCTTCGATGTAAATCGCGACACCCAGCACACTGGTATCGCCTGCTTCGAGCTCCGCCAAATAGTCGGTGTCGAGCACATTGGCGCGACCGCGTTTTTCGTACAAATCCATTGGCATGTCGAAGTGGAAATCGACAATGCCCGGCGCGTGAAGCCGGTCGATCCGTTTTTCAACCGAAGTTTGCAACGAAGCCATTCCGTTCCGCCGGTTTAAGGCACGGGCGGACAAGCGGCCACCGCCACCGTCCGCGATGTCTCTTTTGGTGCCGGCAAAATCAACGAGAACAACACAACCATCCAGACGGCGCCGAGCGGAAGGAAGCCGGGCAGCCAGATCGACCAGCGCGATAAGATTCCAAGCGCAATCAGGCAGTAGCCGGCAGAAAACGCGATCGCCCAGAGCATCAAATCGATCCGCGAAAATTTTCGGAGCGGGACGCTCGCACCAGCCACGACCAAAATCATCACACAATCAAAAATCCAACTCACTCGGCGGACAAACGAATTCGTTTGGATCGCGGCAATCGTCGCCGCAAACACATCCGGCGACGCGAGCGAATTCGCCGGCATGCGCGCGAGCACGATCTGGTCCCGCATTTCGTCGAGATGGACACTCGCTTTACCCTGCTGCCGCTGCTGTGCCGCCAACAGCAGCTCGTTCAAACTAAAGCGCCGCGCCCGTTTGGCCGCGTTCGCATTGATCACCGCTGTGCCGTCCGATCGAATCGGAATCTTGCTGTGCGGAAGCCGAATATATTTTCCGATGTCGATCTTCACTTCGGCCGGCGTGACGCGCAGCCAGAGCAGCGCCGCCTGAAGTGCAAACGACGGAATGACTTCGCCGCGGTATTGAAAAAGCAGCGGCACGTGAACGTCGGCGGCGGTCTCGTTTGGCAGATTGAGGAAACCGAGCGTCCCAATTAAGCGCACGTCCTCATCGGGTTGCCGTCCGATTCCGGAGAATTCGATCAGATCGCCACGCTTGCCGGTTACTTGAGGAAAAGCGGGAATCTCTGCAACCGGTGCGTCCGGATCGGGCGTCGCCGTCAATTCCGCCCCGAGCAACAATTTCGGCACACGCATTGCTTGATCGAGGAAAATCTGCTCTTGATCCTTCTCGCGCTCGGGCCATTTCAAGACCGGTTCAAATGCGACCACGGCGGGCTTGAATTCAAGCGCGGCCTGCAGAAAGAGCGCCGCTTCAAGCGGCGAATTTGCGCTGGCGGCGCCTTGCAAAAATCTTTCCATCGGATCGACCTCAGCGCCCTCTTTTGGCGGGATCGGTTCGCGGCCGATCTCAACGATTGTGAGCGGCGGCGGCGTGTCGCGGGGCTGCGCATTCTTCAAGAGCCAGCGCAGAAACATTTCCTCGCAGCGCTGCAAGCGCGGTTCTCTTAGAAACAAAAGTCCCAGCAGCACGACCACGAGCATGAGCCACAAAGAGGTTCGTTGCATCGCGGCTGAAGTGAAAAGTGACTGGTGACAAGTGACAAGCCAAAATCAGCAACCAATGACTAGATCACGCCTCTTCTCACTCCTCACTCATCACTTATCACTTATCACTTCTATTTTAGCGGCTCAGCTCGAGCATGCGCAGGATCGGCGCCTCGGCGCGCTTGCGCAGCGATTCCGGCAAAATGATTTCCGGTTCCATCTTCAAGAGCGCGTCGTACGCTTTTTCCAGCGTGTTCATTTTCATGAACCGGCATTCCCCGCAGAAACAATTCTCTGTCGGTCCAGGAATGAATATTTTCTGTGGAATTTCTTTGCGCAGTCGATGCAACAAGCCCGCTTCAGTGACGACGATGATTTCGCCCGCGGGAGATTCCTTGCAAAATGTCACCATTTTTTCCGTAGAACAAACTTCGTCTGCGAGCATGCGCACGGCGTAGGTGCATTCCGGATGCGCGACCACCGGCGCGTCTGGATACTCCTCGCGAATTTTGCCAATGCTCCGGGCCGTGAACTCAACGTGCACGTAACAAGTCCCCTGCCACAAAGCCATTTTGCGCCCAGTCCGCTCCATCACCCACGCGCCCAGATTTTGATCGGGCACGAAAAGAATATTTCGATCGTGCGGCGCGGCGCGCACAATTTTGTCCGCGTTACCGCTCGTGCAGATCACGTCCGCCTGCGCCTTCACGCCCGCGCTGCAATTGATGTAGGCGATCACATAATAATTTTTGTCGGCGTGTTTCTTGAGAAACGCCGCCAATTTTTCTGGCGGGCACGATTCCGACAGGGAGCAGCCAGCATCGAGATCGGGCAAAATCACTCGCTTGGCCGGGTTAATGATCTTCGCGGTTTCGGCCATGAAATGAACGCCACAGAAGAGAATCACGTCCGCGTCGGTTTTCTTCGCTTCGTAGCTCAGGCCTAATGAGTCGCCCACGAAATCGGCGACATCTTGGAGCTCCGGCACTTGATAATTGTGCGCGAGAATCACGGCGTTTTTCTCGCGCTTGAGCTCCCGAAGCTCCTCCGCCAGATCGACCCCGAAATTTATACCAGCGCTTACCATTGCTTAATGTGACGGATTTCCATGAATTCACAATCAGGGAGAACTATGGGCTCGGTTTCGAGCAAACGCGCCAGCATGATCGGTGAAGTGGAAGCAGCTGCCAAAGGCTGGGAAATGATGCGCGAAAAACGCTATACGCGTAGGTGGATCGGTCGCTCCGTGGGCGATGCTAGATAATCGCGGCTTCGCCGCCTGAATTTAACATCGGGCAAGGGACTGCTCAATCCACCCAAACACCGCTACCAACTCAATGCTTTTCGCATAACTTCAAAGGGCGCTTCGCGCTCGAACCAGATCTCAAACGAGAGCGCGCCTTGATGGATTAACATCGATAATCCGTTTGCTCCCCGCGCACCCGCTTCAATTGCCGCAGAAACGAACAGCGTTCGACCGCTTGAGTAAACCGTGTCGTAAATCATCAAATGCGGTGCGACCAATCGCGCTGGAACTGGTGGCGGATCGCTACGATTCAATCCGAGCGGCGTCGCGTTCACAATCAAATCGATGTTCGCGATTTGAAATCGAATCGCCGCTTCCTCCCAAGCAATCGCCTGCAAGCGCGGCACTGGTCCAAAAACTTTCGGGCCCGCGAAGAATTCGCGCAATTCTTCAGCAAGTTGTTTTGCTTTTGCGAAATCACGATTGGCGATAACAAGACGTTCGCAATTTTCTTTTGCGCATTGCATCGCAATCGCACGCCCTGCTCCGCCCGCACCAAGCACGAGCACACGCAGATCGCGAAGATCAACAGAGAATTCGTCACGTATGGCGCGCGAAAATCCTCGCCCGTCCGTGTTGAATCCACGCGCAGTCTTCCCCTTAAATGAAATCGTGTTCACGGCGCCGATTCGGCGTGCGTCCGGGTCGACATCGTCCACATGCTCAAGCGCCGCGATTTTGTGCGGCACAGTGAGGTTCATACCGATAAAGTTGAGCTCACAAACCAGATTCAGGGCTTCCCCCAACTCGTTAGGCAAAATGTGAAATCGCGCGTACTGCATGTCGATCTTGCACTCACGAAGCGCCGCGTTCTGCATTTGCGGTGAGAGCGAATGCGCAACCGGATCGCCCAGAACGCCGACGCGGGCCCGCGGATTGAGACCGCGCGTCGCGTTTTGCCAATTCTGCAAATCGGCCAGCGTGTAAACCTCTTTCGCGGCTTTCTTTTTCATGTCATCGCGAACGGAGTGACCTCGCACAGGGGGATGGAACCGCTCTTAGTTCAAAGTGCAATCCAAGCTCCGTGGGTGAGGTTCTTCGCTCCGCTCAGGTTGACACGCGTGGGAGTTTTGAAAATTTTGCCTTAGCCTGTTCGAATCGTGCGAGCACACGCTCTTTTCCCATGACTTCGAGCATGTGATAAAGGCTCGGGCCAATGGCGCGTCCGCTCACCGCGATCCGCGCGGGGTGAACGAGATCGCCAGTCTTGCAGCCGAGCTTTTGGGCGAGCGCTTTCAGGGTCGATTCAATTTGTTCGAGGTTCCAATTGTCGATCTTGGCAAACTCGTCGCGCAATGCGCTCAATCGCGTCGCGGCTTCCGGTTTGCCAAAAACGTTCTCCGCCGCAGCCGGATCGAAGTCGTAATCCTCAGTAAAGAAGTAGCGCGTCCATTCCGGCACATCTTTGAAGAGCTTGATTTTCTCTTTCACGATCGCGAGCACAGCGCGGAGATACTTTTCGTTGGAGATGTCGATCCTGGCTTTCTCCAAAAACGGTCGGGACAATTCGGCGAAGCGATCAAGCGACATCTGCGCGATGTATCGGCCATTGAGCCAAAAACATTTGTTGAGATCGAACGCGGCGTTGCGGCGGTTGATTTTCTCCAGCTCGAAAAGTTTGACGACTTCTTCAATGTCGACCTTTTCGCGGTTGTCTTTCGGCGACCAGCCGAGCAGGCAAAGATAATTGCGCAGCGCTTCGGGCGCGTAGCCTTGCTCGATATAAACGGCAACGCTCGCGCCTTCATCGCGCTTGCTCATCTTGGAGCCGTCCTGATTCAAAATGAGCGGGATATGCGCGAAGCGAGGCGGAATAGCGCCAAGTGCCTTGTAAAGCTCGATGTGCTTCGGCGTGTTCGAAAGATGGTCTTCGCCGCGGATGACGTGTGAGATTCTCATCTCGATGTCGTCGATCACGTTGACGAAATGAAAAATCCACGAGCCATCCGGGCGGCGCACCGTCATATCGGGATGCGTGCCGGGATTGGTGAGATCGAAATCGATTTTGCCGCAGACGAGATCATTGACCAGGACGTGTTCGCGTGGCGAACGAAACCGAAGCGCACCTTGATCTTCGAAAATGTGACCGCCGTCCTGAAGTTTCTTCAAATAGCCTTCGTAAAGTTCCGTTCGTTCGCTTTGCAAATAGGGCCCGAAATTTCCTCCAACGTGCGGACCTTCGTCCCAATTTAGGTCCAACCACTGCAATCCTTCATAAATCGCAGCGGCCGCTTCCTCAGTGTTGCGCGTTTTGTCGGTATCCTCGATGCGCAAAATGAATTTGCCGCCGTGATGTCGGGCAAAGAGCCAATTAAACAGCGCGGTGCGCGCGCCGCCGATGTGAAGATAACCGGTAGGCGACGGCGCGAAACGGACGCGAATTTCTAAGCTCATTTCAAAGCAATTTAGCCATGGATCGTGGCGGCGGTCTATGACCGTCGCTCGAATAAATGCGACGCTCGCAGAGCGCCGCTACAGAAGGAATCATTCGATGAAAATTTGGCCGGCGCGGCGTCGAACATGTCGATCTTGCGGCAGATTTGTCTTGGCTGCGCGGTTACTCAGGTCGAGCAGCGCGCGGACGCGTTCAACCAGATCGAAACTTAGACCGGGCACATCGCGCGCGCGCAGCCATTCGTGCAGCATGCGGCGTTGAACTGCGATAGGCATTGCCCGCAACGGTTTTACCGCCAACGCCGTGAGTTTCGAAAGCTTGTCCGGCAACAGTGCTTCGAAAAATTTCTCTTCCTCAGCAGCGATCGTCGCCGCTCGCCAAATCGTCCCCCGCACATTTCGTCCGAGCTGCTTCTCGATCTCCGGGATAATGCGATGACGGATGCGGTTGCGCAGCGGCGCGAGATTCTTGTTAGAGGCGTCCTCACGGAATTTCAAACGGTACTTGCGAACGTAACCGTTGATTTGCTCGCGCGAAACCCCAAGCAGCGGCCGCACGATCTGCAATTTCACATTGTCGATCTTACGGATGGAAACGGCGCGCATGGCGCTGAGTCCGCCCGGGCCGGCGCCGCGGAAAAGATTAATGAGAAAAGTTTCGACAAGATCGTCGGCGTGATGGCCGAGGAAAATCGTCCGGCAGCATCGCCGCTTTGCGACTTGCGCGAAAAATTTGTAGCGAGCGTCGCGCGCGGCAGTTTCAATCGATTGTTTTGTGCGCACGGCCAGCCCGCGCACATCGATTGCGCCCAGGGCCAGATCGACATCGTACTTTGCAGCAAGTTTCTGCACGAAGATGGCGTCGGCCCGGCTTGATCGGCCGCGCAGCCGGTGATTCAAATGGCAGACGATCAATTTGTTGTAGCCGCATTCGACCAGCCAGTGCAGCAACGCGACCGAATCGCGGCCGCCCGAAACGCCGATCAGATATCGCGCGCCAGGCGAGAGCGGGCGAAGCGAGCTCGCATTAATTTGAATCCAACGCATGTGTTCGACGCGTCCAATCTTCGACGCCAATCATGAACGTTCAACGCTCAGTTGGTTAGACAAAATTGTGAGTGGGCGGCGTCTTAAAAGTAAAGGAACCGAAATATGAAAAACCGATCAACTTACGCGCTTCTGGTTCAATCCGAAGAAAAGAGCCGAAACATTATGGAAACGGCGCTCTACGCGCTTTTCGCGTTGAGCGCAGTCGTTTCGATCTGGCAATTTGCTCAGCAACCGAGCTCGCTGCCCCTGGAGCGAGTTGGGACGGTGAACGAGCAGCGGATTGCGTCGTAAAAACAGGGCTATTTGACAATGAATGAACGTTCATTCATTGTGTTGGCCCAATGTCCGACACCCAGCTAGAACCTAGTCTCGATCGACGCACTCAGATCCTCGATGCCGCCGTGGTCTGCTTCGCCAAGCGAGGCTTCCACCAGGCCAGCATGCACGATATCAGCGCCGAAGCCGGGATCAGCGTCGGCCTGATCTATCGTTATTTTCAAAATAAAGAGGCGGTGATTTCGGCCATGGCCGATCGGCACAAACAGGAAATCCAGGAAATCCTGGAACGCGCCCGACAGGCGCCCGGATTACTGGAATCGCTCGAGGTCCTGTTCACGGCGCACTGCGGCGAAACCGAACCGCAAGTAGTTTCCGCTTTCGTGGTTGATCTTTTTGCCGAAGCGAGTCGCAACACGCACGTCGCGGAATTGGTGCGCGATGTTTGTGAAACGTCGATGAACGGCGTGATTGATTTGATCGCGCAGTCGCCGGCAGCCAAGGCCACCAATTTAACTCCGCGCGAAATGGCTGAACTGATCTTTGCCGTCAATGACGGCATGTTGATGCGCAACGTGCTCAAGATTGGTTCGACTTCTCAAGAGCGACGCGAGCAACAATTGAAAGTCGCACGCAATTTATGGCGGCTATTATTTAAGGACCGGAGCAAACCAGCTTATGCATGACGTAGCAAAACCGAGCATCCCGGATCGCGGGAAAAAGGTCGCGCGTCGAAAGCTGCGCGGCTGGATCTATATCGTCAGCGCCGCGCTCTGCCTTATCGGCGTCGTAACAGCGCTGAAGGCGCTTGGTGCGGCAATACTTATTTTGTTGGTTGTCCTTGTCACTCTCTTGGCCGTTTTGTTCGGACTAATTGCGGTTAATCGGTTTAGAGTGAGACGCACGACGGCAGGTGCTGTGTTTGCCGTGCTGTTTCTTTTCTTCGCGATCGTAGACGTCAAGTTACTTCAATTCTTCAAGATGAGTTCGGCGCCGATGGTGATGCCGGCGACCACCGTGACGAGCGCGTCGGTGCAGGAAGAGCATTGGCCACCCATTCTTTCAGCTGTCGGGTCGGTTTCCGCCGTACAAGGCGCGATCGTTTCGGCTGAGTTGGGTGGTGTTGTCGCGGACGTTAAATTTCAAAACGGCGGCGTCGCCAAGCAGGGCGACGTGCTGGTAGAACTCGACACCTCGTCGGAGAACGCACAGCTGCGCACGGCCGAAGCGGACTTGGAATTGGCCCGCGCAAATCTGCAGCGAACGCGCGATCTGGCTGCGCGCAAAGTCGTTTCCAAGTCAGAACTCGACGCGGCTGAATCCGCCTTTGGGCAGAAAAAAGGCACGGTTGATAACATGCGCTCGATGATCGGAAAAAAGGAAGTGCACGCCCCGTTCGATGGCCAGCTCGGTATTCGCCAAGTCAACGTGGGCCAGATGATTAACGCCGGTCAGCAGGTCGTCGCGTTGACGTCGCTTGATCCGGTCTATGTCGATTTTGCATTGCCGCAGCAGGAACTCTCCAGGCTCGCAGCGGGATTTGAGGTGCGCGTCCATACCGACGCCGCCCCGGGCGAGGAATTCAAAGGCAAACTTACCGCCATTAACTCAATGGTGGACACGGTAACGCGAAACGTGACCCTACAGGCGACGCTGGCCAATCCCGACCACAAATTGCGGCCAGGAATGTTCGCGAAGGTGGAAGTCGTGTTGCCGGAAAAGCACAAGACGCTCGTCATTCCAGGGTCGGCGGTCTCGTACGCGCCCTACGGCGACTCGGTTTATGTGATCGAAAAGAAAAAGGATCCGAAGAGCGGCAAAGAATCGCAAACAATTCGATCTCAAGTTGTCCGGGTGGGCGAAGCCCGGGGCGATTTCGTGTCGATCATCGAGGGTCTGAAACCAGATGAGGTGGTGGTTAGTACTGGCGTTTTCAAGCTGCGCAACGGAATGCTGGTGACGATCAACAACGATCTCGCGCCCAAACCGCAGGTGAGTCCAACTCCAGTGGACTCGTAGGATCGACATGAAATCGTTTACCGATCTTTTTATTCGCCGTCCGGTCCTCGCGATGGTGGTCAGCTTTATCATTCTCATCGCCGGTTTGCAGGCGATGAAAACGATCAATGTGCGCCAGTATCCGCGCAGCGATGTCGCGGCGATCACGGTGACGACCATTTACGTCGGCGCGGATGCGGAACTGGTCCGCGGCTTTATCACCACGCCCCTCGAACGCGCGATCGCGGCCGCGGACGGGATCGATTACATCCAATCGCAAAGTCAGCAGAGCGTTTCCACAATCACGGCGCGCTTGAAATTGAATTATGACGCGAACAAAGCGCTGTCGGACATCAGCTCCAAAGTAGATTCCGTCCGTAACTTCTTGCCGCCCGAGTCGCAGATTCCTGTGATTACGATTATTCCGGCCGACTCGCAGATCGCCTCGGCCTACTTGAGCTTTACCTCCAACATTCTTCAGCCTAACGAGGTCACGGATTACCTGGTCCGACTGGTCCAACCTCGTCTAACTGCGATCGGTGGCGTGCAGCGAGCCGACATTCTCGGTGGTCGCACCTTCGCGATGCGCATCTGGCTAAAGCCTGAACGGATGGCGGCATTGAATATCAGTCCGGGGCAAGTCCGCGACGCGCTCTCGCGAAACAATTACCTTGCGGCGGTCGGCAGCACTAAGGGTTCGCTCCTTCAGGTTAACCTCACCGCGAACACGGATTTGCACAACGCGGATGACTTCAAGAAACTGGTCGTCCGCCAGGACAAAGGAAACCTGATCAGATTAAGCGACATTGCGGACGTCGTGCTCGGATCGGAGGATTACAACACCGAAGTCCGTTTCTCCGGGGAAAAAGCAGTATTCATGGGCATCTGGGTCCTGCCGAATGCGAATTCCATCGACGTGATCAAGCGCGTGCGCACTGAGCTGGAGCAAATCCAAAAAGAATTGCCGACCGGCATGAAAGCCGAGATGGCCTACGACGCGACCGCCTACATTAACGATGCCATCCACGAGGTTGTGAAGACTTTGATCGATACATTACTCATCGTGATGGTGGTAATCTTTTTGTTCCTCGGCTCTTTCCGATCGGTGGTTGTGCCGGTAGTCGCGATCCCGATTTCGCTGATCGGCGCGTTGTTTTTGATGCAGTTGTTCGGCTTCACCCTCAATCTCCTCACCCTGCTCGCGATCGTGCTGTCGGTCGGATTGGTGGTTGATGACGCGATCGTTGTGGTCGAAAACGTCGAGCGCCACATGCGTGAAGGAATGTCGCGCATGCAAGCAGCGCTGGTTGGCGCGCGCGAATTGGTCGGTCCGATCATCGCCATGACGATCACGCTCGCCGCGGTTTACACACCAATCGCGCTGCAAGGCGGATTGACCGGCGCGCTTTTCCGAGAATTTGCGCTCACGCTCGCCGGCGCCGTTTTCATTTCGGGCGTTGTAGCTCTTGTCCTGTCGCCGGTGATGTCGGCGAATCTGCTGCGCGCGGAACATGTCGAAACCGGCTTCAGCGGTTTCGTCACTCGTACTTTCGATCGGTTCCGCGATTGGTACGGCCGTAATCTCGATCGCACGCTGGCGGCGCGTCCGGCTGTTTATACTGTTTGGATCGGGTTGTCCCTTTTGGGTGCTCTGTTTTGGTATATGTCGCCGCGCGAGTTAGCTCCGCAAGAAGATCAAAGCGTGATCTTCGGCATCATGACTGCGCCGGCCAATGCAACGATCGACGACACAATCCGTTATGCCGATGCCGCCGGCAAAATTTTTGCCGCTGTTCCGGACACACGGTTCACCTTTCAGCTGACATTCCCAGACAACGGTTTTGGCGGAATGGTTTTGAAACCGTGGGGCGTGCGCAAGACGCCGACAAAAAATTATTTGCCGCTCATCCAGCAAAAGCTCGGAGCTATTCCGGGAATTCGAATGTTCCCGGTAATGCCGGCAGCTCTTCCGGGTGCGGATAATTTTCCGGTGAGTTTCGTTATTACTTCGACGGCTGATCCCGAACGAATCCTCGAATTTGCCCAGCAACTCCAGGCCAAAGCGATGCAGGCGCACATGTTCCAGTTCTCCGACATCGACACAAAGATCGATCAGCCACAATCCGAAATCGTGTTCGACCACGACAAGGTCGCATCGATGGGGTTGGACATGCAGAAAGTCGGCAGTGATTTATCCGCAGCTATTGGCGGCAACTATGTTAACTGGTTCAACATCGCCGGCCGCAGTTACAAGGTGATCCCGCAGGTCAAGCGAATCGATCGTTTGAATCCGGAGCAGCTCGAAGACATTTACGTCACTGGTCCGAACAATCAGCTCATTCCGTTGAGCACGGTCGCTTCAATCCGTCACAAGACCGTTGCGCGGTCACTTAATCGTATGCAGCAGCTCAACGCCGTCGCGCTCAGCGGCGTGCCCACAGGTTCGCTCGATACAACATTGAAGTTCCTCGAGAACGAGGCCCAGAAGATTTTGCCAAAAGGCTACATCGTCGATTACACCGGCGAGTCTCGTCAGTTACACACCGAAGGCAGCAAGTTTGGAGCGGTCTTTACTCTCGCCGTCATTTTGATTTTTCTGGTTCTGGCCGCGCAGTTCAATAGCTTCCGCGATCCATTAATCATTCTGCTCGGTTCGGTACCGCTCGCAATTTTCGGCGCACTGCTCTTCACCTTCCTGAAAATGCCATTCGGCACGTTTTTTACGGATCATTTCACGACGACGCTCAACATCTACTCTGAGGTCGGTCTGGTCACGCTGGTCGGGCTGGTTTCGAAAAATGGAATCCTGATCGTGCAATTCGCAAACGAAATGCAGCGAGAAGGCCTGGGCAAACTCGCCGCCGTTGCCAAAGCCGCTCGAATCCGATTGCGCCCGGTCATGATGACCAGCGTTGCGACAGTTGCAGGTCACTTTCCTCTCACGTTGGTGACTGGCGCCGGCGCGGCTGCTCGAAATTCCATCGGTCTGGTGCTCGTCGGCGGCATGACGATTGGAACAATCTTCACGTTGTTCATCGTGCCTTCGCTCTACATGCTTATCGCCAAAGAGCACCACGAGAAGTCTCTGATGGATGCGGAATTAGAAGGCGCCACCGAAGATGTCGATCTTGTTCCCGAACCGGCGCTGGCGCGAGATGGCGACAGCAACGGCAACGGCTGGAAACACGAATGACCGAGCTCGCCACCGAACGAGTCCGTGTCGCCGCGGCGACCGGACCAGAGATTGGCGCGAGCGCAATGGTCGATCTTGTGGTGCGCGAATCGGATTGCGCAAGCGCGCTAAAATTGAGCGACGATCCGCGCGATAATTTTCCAACGGTCTTCGCTACGACACGCATGATCGCGTTGATGGAACTGGCCGGCGCGCGCATTCTGCATCCGCTTTTGCAATCGGGCGAAATGTCGGTCGGCGCACATGTCGATGTTAGCCACACCGCCGCGACGCCGATCGGGGCCAAAGTCACTGCCAGGGCGCCTTATCGCGGGCGCGACGGAAAACTTTTCGTCTTCGACGTTATCGCGCACGATCCCGCCGGCGAAATCGGTCGCGGCACGCACAAACGCGCCATTGTCTCGCGAGCTCGTTTAATTGCCGGCGCGGCGAAGCGACGGTAAGTCGCGTCAAGAAGCGCAGGCATCCCTGGCATGATCCTCCAGGACTAAACGACTGCGAGAAAACGCGACCAGCAAGTGGCCCGCTGCTGAGGCCGAGGAATTATTCCCAGTTTAGTTTGTTGTCTTCCTAGCTCGCGACGTCCTTGAAAGCAGTCCCGATGCTAGGGCTAAGATCGACATCGACTTTTTCGTGGTCATAGTTGGCGGCAACTTATGAACCGCAAATTTCTCGCGCTTTCCATTGTACCGCCGCTGGCAGTTCTTTTTGCGGCAGATTCGCAGCGGACATTCAAATATCCGTTGGCTCCGACGAGCAACCAGGTCGACGATTATTTCGGAACGAAAGTGCCGGATCCCTATCGGCCACTCGAAAATCCGGATTCGCCCGAGTCGCGGAAATGGATCGAAGCGGAAGACAAAATCACGTTCGACTTTTTGAAAACAATTTCGCAACGGGACGGAATTAAGAAGCGTCTCACTGAAGTGTGGGATTACGAGCGTTTTGGCGTCCCGTTCAAAGAAAAGGGCCGTTACTTCCTCTCCAAAAACTCGGGATTGCAGAACCAAAGCGTGCTCTACACATCGACAAATGTATCCGAACCGCCGAAACAACTTCTCGATCCAAACACGCTCGCGAAAGATGGCACGATCGCATTGAGCGGGCTTGAGGTGAGCGATGATGCAAAACTTCTCGCCTACGGACTCGCGACTGCCGGTTCGGATTGGCAGCAATGGAAAGTGCGCGACGTTGAGACTGGCAAAGACCGACGCGATCAACTCGACTGGATCAAATTCTCGGGCGCGTCATGGAAAAAAGACGGCAGCGGTTTCTTCTACAGCCGCTACGACAAACCGGATGAGAAAAACAAACTCCGTTCGCAGGTTTACAATCACAAGCTCTTCTTCCATCAACTCGGCACGCCGCAATCGCAGGATAAACTCATTTACGAGCGGCCCGATCAAAAGGAATGGCTCTTCAACGCCGAGGTGACCGACGACGGTCATTATCTCATCATCACGGTGCAGCGCGGCACCGATCCGAAAAACCGGATCTTCTACAAGAACATTGCCGATCCAAACTCGAAGGTGGTCGAGCTGCTCGATAAGGCCGACGCGAAATACGCTTTTCTCGATAACGATGGGCCGACATTCTGGTTCAAGACGGATTTGAACGCGCCGCTCGGCCGCATCACTTCCATCGACACGACCAAACCGCTCCCGCCACAGCCGAAAGAGCTGGTGCCGGAGTCTAGCGATAAGCTCGAAGCCGTCAGCGTGGTTGGCGACCGCTTCATCGCGGTTTATCTGAAAGATGCGCGCAGCCTGGTGAAATTGTTCAAGCCGGACGGGTCGCCCGATGGCGAGATCGCGCTGCCAGGAATCGGTTCGGCTGGCGGATTCACCGGCAAACGCAAGGATCGCGAGACGTTTTATTCGTTCACCAGTTTCACCACGCCGACGTCGATCCTTCGTTACAACTTCGACAATCGCCAAAGCGGGCTGCTCTTTCAGCCGAAAGTGAAATTCAATCCGGACGATTACACGACCGAGCAAGTCTTTTACAACAGTGCCGACGGCACGCGCGTGCCGATGTTCATCTCCTACAAAAAAGGAATGAAACGTGACGAGCAGAACCCGACTTACCTTTATGGTTATGGCGGGTTCGATATTTCCGAGACGCCTTCATTCAGTCCGGCCAATCTCGTTTGGATGGAAATGGGCGGCGTCTTCGCGCTGGCGAATCTGCGCGGTGGCGGCGAGTACGGCGAGAAATGGCACGAAGCCGGAATGCTGCATGTGAAACAAAACGCGTTCGACGATTTCATCGCCGCGGCCGAGTACTTAATCGACAATAAATTTACATCGACATCGAAACTCGCAATCGGCGGCGGGAGCAATGGCGGCTTGCTGGTCGGCGCATGCATGACGCAAAGGCCCGATCTTTACGGCGCCACGCTACCCGCGGTGGGCGTGATGGACATGCTGCATTTCCAAAAATTTACCATCGGCTGGGCGTGGACTTCCGATTACGGCAGCTCCGAGAACAAAGACGACTTTCCGTTTCTATACGCTTACTCGCCGTTGCATCACATCGTCAAAGGTTGTTGTTATCCGCCGACGTTGATCACGACCGCCGATCACGATGATCGCGTCGTGCCCGCGCACAGTTTCAAGTTCGCCGCGAGACTGCAAGCTGCCCAAGGTTGTGACAAACCCGTATTGATTCGGATCGAAACCAAAGCCGGTCACGGCGCCGGCAAACCGACCACAAAAATCATCCAAGAAACCGCCGACCGCTGGGCCTTCCTCGTTAAAGAGCTCGGCGTAAAGACTCAGAAGTAACGCAGTTGGTGCCGAAAGTGCGACGGTCATCGACCGCCGCTACAGTCCCAGGAATCAGCGCCGAGCCATTCGTGGATCGAAATGATATTCTATCGGCCCGTTTATTTTGATTCTTTTGAAGTCCGGATGGTTCGGGTTGAGCAAAAAATTCAGCTCGCTCGTGCTGAGCAAACTAGGCAACGCTAACGCAACGGAGCTGGCCCGCCGCGCCCATTCATCGCCGATGCGCATGCTCGCGCTCGTCGGCGGTTCCGCGTTCCAGTCGGGCGGAAGTTTCTTGACCGGAAAGTACTCCGTGAAATTGTCGTTCCACTCGAGCCGGAAGGAGAAGTATCGCTCGATTGGAGATACTGGCATGGTGTGAACGAAGAGCTCGAGCGCTGCGAGAGATTCGTGTTGGCTCACGTAAACCACGGCAGTCCCGCGCGAGTTCCACCTCCCTCCGTAAACCCGGCTGCCTTCACCCGTGAAGGCGGTCTTGATGCGTGCACCGCGAACGATTCGCCAGCCCGATGGCATCAGGAGTAAACGCCGTAATCGATTCGCCCCAGAAGATTTTCGACTTCGCGCGCGCCCACTTCGGTGCTCGCGTAATCGAGCGGAACAGCCGCGCCGAGCCCGCGTTGCGGAAATTTCAGCCATTGCCGCGCGCGCGCGACATCACCAAAAACCTTTGTCGCGTGTTGAAGAAGTCGCCAAAAGCGCATGACGCGGTCCGATTCTTGGGGCGAAAGCCGATGCTCGGTCCGCCGACGCTGTAAGGTCGATCGCGAGATCGAGAGCCGTCGCGCGAGCGAGTCCAGCGGTTCATCGATTTCGCTTCTCAACATCTCGAGTTCACTGAAGGGAAGTCCCTTCGCGACACGTTGAATCACGTCCGCTGAAGCAAAGCTTTTCGCCTTCGGCGACAATAACGCTGTCGATTTAGATCCGTACGCGTGACGAGCGTGCTCTCGAACTACGCTCTTGGCGTGTTTCTCGCCGCTCCAAGTCGGGACTTTCTTTTTCGTGGTCTTCATTATCGAATCTGCTCGATACCCAATTGAATTTATTCCATGGTTCAAATGGGCAAGTCAAGCAAAACTTAACCGCGGATTACGCGAATTCCGCAGATTGTTATGTCGCTTGACGGAGCATCAGCGACTACCGACGCGGGCAAATAAATCTACAACGTTTAGACGCGACCCTTTTGCTCTTCCCGACCCAGGAGAAAGCAAATCAATCGAAGCGACAATGCATTGTCGTCCGGAAAGGGGTCTCAACCACACGGCGTCACACCATCTATCCCCGGCGGGAATCGAACCCGCATTTAAGGTTTAGGAAACCTCCGTTCTATCCGTTGAACTACGGGGACAGGGTGGAAAGGGCAACGTAGAAAGGCTGAAGAAGAAAATCGAGCGGCTAGATTTCAGAGGTCAGATTTCAGTCGAGCAGAATTTCGATTTCAAACCCTGCGATTTGTACAGGTGTAATTATCTCTTGTCGGCGGCGGCTTCAGTCGCTTGGTCCTTTGGAGTTTCGATTTGGACCGATGCGATCTTGCCGGTTTTCGCGTCGACTTGGACCTCCGTAATGTTCTTCGTGCCTGGTTTCGCGATGTCGAACGACCAAATTAAAAGCCCATGCTCCTTTTCGAGCTCGGCGCTCTTGATTACTCCGTTAGGAACTTTCGCGAGTGCGGTCTTTTCTGCCTGACTCTTCGTCACCTTCGTTTCTTTCATCAGCTGAGCTTCGCTCGGCTGTGCCTGGACTGTCGTCACTGCGGCTACGACAAGCGCAAAGCCGACCGTCAAGATTCTACTTTTTTTCACCTTCATGAATGCTTCGACCGATCTTGGGCTGGAAAGTTCAGTTTCTTAGCTCATCCGATGAAAAATCCGTTGAACTACGGGGACGACGACATTTTTTGATTTTTAATTTTCGATTTCAAAACGAATGCGACGGCGATTTGCGATTTGATTCTGGAGCGGCAACCCCGAAAGCTTTCGGGGCTGCTGCAAATTCAAATCAGACGAGCGGCCACGGCGGTCGCGCCATGAGCACCTGTTAGGACCCGATCCGGCTCGACAACGGTGCTGCGCTATCTCGAGTGCTGACCAACAATGCCGCTTACCAGAGAGAGCGGCCTGCTTACGCCGCCAGTTTTTGACGCAACGTCACGATCCCAACCAGCACCAATCCGAGGACGAGCAGAACCGTTGTGCTGCCTTCAGGTATCGTTGCTGTTGTGGAGCTCGAGAGGGTGAATTCAAAACCGGTCCCGGCGCCTTGGAGTGCGAACGAAGCGGGCGTAGGGTCGAAGC
>WNFO01001642.1_pt1 | contig 17867 bp, 19 predicted proteins | sample 5400251 | NCBI WGS metagenome assembly WNFO01 (sample SAMN13153354, study PRJNA577476) | soil metagenome | isolation source: 100 cm saprolite under Madrone tree | place: USA:California | collected 2016-06-14
CGGCCCGTCAGCAGTTCATGTACCCGGAGCTGACAAGGGATTTGACCGTGCCGTCCTTGTCGAAGACGTGACGCTGGAGGCCGGCCAGGTCCTTGCCGTACACGTGGATCTCGACGGTGTCCCGCTGGGTCGGGTTGTACATGGCGTGGATCTCGTCGTGGGGCGGGACGAGTGCGGAGACGGCGCCCGGCTTGTGTCGGAGGACTTCCTTGACCTCGAGGGTGACCCTGCCCCCGAGGTCGCGCCTGCCTGATGACGCATAGCGGGTCTCCTGGATCTCGTTCTCCACGACGCCGACCAGCCCCCAGGTCTCGTGATCGTGGGAAGCCGCCTCGTCTCCGGGACGCCAGACCACGGCGGTGACGTTGAAGCGCGGCGCTCGGTGGAGGATGTAGCGGCCGCGCTGCCCTGCGGGCGCCGTGCGATAGCGGGCGGGAAGGGCGTCGGGGTTGCGGCACAGACGCGCGAGAAGCGGCGCCGCCTGTGCCGTGATCGCCGCGGGGTCACTTTCCCTCGCGGTAATGGCCTCCAGGTCCTTCACGAACTGCTCGAGTGTGTACGGGATCATGACGAGGCGCCTCCCTGGGGTTCGACTGGCGTGTCGGCCTGGCCCGCCCATTCGGTCCACGAGCCGTCGTACACCGCCACCTTCTTGTGGCCGACCAAGTGAAGCCCCAGCGCCAGCACCGAGGCCGTGATGCCGGAGCCGCACGTCGTCACCACCGGCTTGCCCAGGTCCACGCCGGCGGCGGCGAAGGCCTGCCGGAGCCCGTCGGGCGGCAGGAGCGTGGTGTCGGGACGGTAGAGGATGTCGTACGGCAGATTCAGGCTGCCCGGGATGTGGCCGCCGCGCAGTCCCGCGCGCGGCTCGGGCTCCGTTCCGGCGAAGCGGCCGTGCGAGCGCGCGTCGAGGGTCTGCTCGCGGCGCGTGTAGATGTTTCGGCGCACCTGCTGGAGGCCGCGCACGAGATCGCGCCGGAGCCGCGCCCTGAACCGCCGCCGCGGGGCCTTCGCCGGGCCCGGCTCGACCGGCCGACCCTCGGCCCGCCATTTGCGCAACCCGCCGTCGAGCACGGCGACGCGATGGTGGCCCATGGCGCGGAAGGTCCACCAGACGCGGGCCGCGCTGATCACTCCGCGCAAATCGTAGACGACCACGAAGTCGGCATTGGAAATACCGAGCTCGCCCACCTGGCTCGCGAACTGCGCCGCGCTCGGCAGCATGTGGGGCAGCGAAGTGTTTCGATCGGCTATCCCGTCGATGTCGAAGAACACCGCGCCGGGAACATGCGCCTCCTCGAACTCTCGACGGGGATCGCGCTGGAGCTGCGGCATGTGCCACGTGCCGTCCACGACGCGGACGTGCGGATCATCCAGGTGGGCGGCCAGCCACTCGGTGCTGACGACGGCGCCGGGCGTCTTGGGGGCACTCGGCCGCCTGGTAACGGCGGCGCGCCGCCGTCGCCGCTGTGCGGCCGGGCGCTTCACCTTCCGCGCTACTTTGACCGCGCGGCGTCGAGAGCGGGGGGGCCGTGCTGCGCCGCTCACGGCTTGGCCTGGGTCGGCGTGGCATAGCGGAACTTCGACAGCTCCGCCAACCTGTCGAGGGACATGACGCCCTCGTATTTCTGCCCGTCGATCACCCAGGTCGGATAGGCGCGCACGGGCACCTTCTCGCAGAGATCCTGTCGCGGGTTCACACCCTTGGGATCGCACTCGATGTAGGGGAGATCGCGCGCCGAAGACCCGAACCGGGCCTTCTGTTCTTTGCACGCGGGTCACCAGTAGGCGCCGTAGAAGATGGCCTGGGTCTTCGCCAGATGCCGGGCGAGCGCGTCCTGATAGCCGGCCGGCACCGAGAAGTCGGCGGCGAAGATGAAGGCGCCGACGAGGACGGTCAAGATGGCGGCGGTGAGGCCGAGCCCCACCAGTCTGCGGGGCTTGTAGGCCGCGGCCGGCCGCCCCTGCGCCGCCGGGCGCCGCCACACCATGACCACGAGCAGCGCCACGGCAATCCCGCCCGAGGCGAGGCAGTACGGGCAGGTCGCGCCGATGACGAAGATCGAGATGGACGTCAGGTAGAGCGAGAACGCGACAGCGCCCGAGGCGAGCATGAACGCCGCCTGCCAGCGGCGCACGGTCCGCGGCATGGCCGCGAGGACGGCAATGGCCAGGTAGATGGCGGCACCCCACAACGCCGTCGGCACGCCGGCCAGCACCGAGTAGCGGCTCGCCTGGACGACGTCGCAGCCGCTGCCGTCGCGGCAGAGGAACGCCTGGGTGCCGCCGAGCTTGAGCGCGGTCAGGTACCCCGCGACGGCCACCCCGGCGAGGGCCAGACCGATCACGATCCAGTCGGGCCGCGCGAGCTCTGGCTCGATCGGCTCCACCACGCGCGGCTTCTTGAGCTTCGGCATCGTTTGGCCTCGGGACTCCGCCCGCATGCGGGCGTTTTGTGTCAGGATTATCGCACAGGACTCCAGCCTCTCAGAAGCGCCGTCCGCACTATACTCTCGCCAGCGAGGAGAGTGCGATGATGCGCCCTGAGGCAAGCGACGAGCAGGAGTATCTCTACCTCACGACGCGCGGGAGGAAGACCGGCCGCGCTCATCAGATCGAGATCTGGTTCACGCGCCGCGGCCGCCGCTACTACCTGGTCGCCGAGCACGGCTTGCGCGCCCATTGGGTGCAAAACCTCCTGGTCGAGCCACGCGTGCGGTGGCGGGTCGGCACGGCAAATCTCGTCGGCCGCTCGCGTGTGGTGAGGGCCGAGACGGCGCCCGCGCTGGTGCGCGACATCCAAGCGCGCTCGAAGAGCAAATACGGCTGGGGCGACGGTCTCGTAGTCGAGCTCGACCCGGGCCCTCGCCACCCCCGCCGGGTCCCGCGCGGCGACCGCTAGCTCCGATCAGGCCAACCTCCTGCTCAGCGAAACGGCGGGAATCGGATGGGGAAAGCGAGGCTAGAAGCTCTGAGCGCGGGGGCGGGTGGTCTGCGGCTCGCCGAGCATGGTGTGTAGCTTGGCGCGCTGCTCTGGCGTGAGCTGGGCCTTGGCGCGCTCGATCGCACGGACTCGTCCCACGCGAAAATCGGCCTTCAGGCGCTCGGCCTCGCGGATCCTGGCCTCAACCCGGCCGATGTCCACAGGATCCGTGCGAAGAAAACTGGCCACATCCATTTCGGCGACGCGCTGATCCGCGTCCAGCTTGATCGCCTCTTTCTGGAAGTCGCCGCGGATCCGCTCCAGCTCCTCGACCTGGGCGGGCGTGAGCGCGAGATCCGACCGGTGGTCGAGCATGTAGGTGACGAGCGGGCGCTCGGGCCCGGCTTCCATGCTGAAGTGGCGGCGGAAGCGCTCCCCGAGCCCGTGGAGCTGGGCGGCGAAGTCGTCGAAGGCGCGCCCCATCTCCTCGTGCGTGACCGGGATGACGTCGGACGGCGCCGCGGGCGCGGCCGGGATCATCAGAGCGACCAGCAGGACTCCAAGCAACGCGAGCGTCGCACGCATGGGTGGTCCTCCCACGTAGGGTGGTCTCTCGATCTGGCCGGAGTGTATCTCATTCGTTCGCGTGAATCATTCACGAGACAACGCCACCCTCACCCTGCCCTCTCCCTCTCCGAGGGAGAGGGATTCATGCTGATCCCTTGCCCCCGCAAGGGGAGAGGGCAGGGTGAGGGGTTGTCTCGATTCAGGGCTCGCTGACCACGATCGCGTAGTCGCGACCGGCCTGCCGTCGGTCAACCTGCCGTCGCTCCGTGCTCGGCGTGTCGCGGCGCCGGCGCCGCTCCGCGATTCGCCGGTCCATGACCACCGAGATCGTCTGATCATCGGCGAACTTCTCTTTCAGGTAGGCGAAGAGCGCCGGGGCCGTGCGCGGGACGATGACCATGACCTTCTTAGCCATCTCGCCATGATCTGACCGCAGCCCACGCCCAAAGTCAACTGGCGCTCTAGCTGCCGCGAACTAGCGGCGCTGATTCTCCTGCGCGTGGCGGGCGCGGATTTCACGGGCGCGCTCGTCCATCTCGAGCGCATCGGCATCGCGATGCGCGCGCCGCAGCACGACGGCGTAATTCTCGAGTAAGCCAGCGAGCGTCGGGTGATCCGGCCCCAGCGCCTTCTCTGCGATGGCGATGGCGCGCGGGTAGAGCGGAGCCGCGTCTTCCCACCGCCCCTGGGCGCGGTAGACCTCGGCCAGGTTGTTGAGCGTGCTCGCCACATTCCGATGCTCGGGTCCCACGGACTTCTCGAGGATGACCAGCGTGCGCCGGTAGAGCGGCTCGGCCTCGGCGTAGCGACCCTGCACATGGTAGAAGGCCGCCAGGTTGTTGAGGCTCGTCGCGACGCTCGGATGGTCCGGCCCGAGCGTCCGCTCGCGGATCGCCAGCGAGCGGCGGTAGAGAGGCTCGGCCTCGTCGTAGCGCACCTGGACCCGGTAGAGTTCGGCCAGGTTGTTCAGCGTCTCGGTCACCTGGGGAGACTCGCGGCCGGGACCAGGGTCGAGGATGGCGAGCGCGCGCAGGTACGCGGCCTCGGCGTCGGCATAGCGCTTCTCGTCGAAGTAGAGGAGCCCGAGGTTACCGAGCGTCGCGCCCACGTCTCCGTGCCGCGGGCCCAGCCGCGCCTCACGGATGGCGATGGCACGGAGGAAGAGCGGCTCGGCCTCCCGGTAGCGCCCCTGCACGCGGTAGAGGTCGCCGAGGTCGTTCAGCGTGCTCGCCAGCGCCGGGTGATCGGGATCCAGCGCGCGCTCCTGGAGGGCGAGCGTGCGACGGTAGAGCGGCTCGGCGTCACGGGAGCGCCCCTGCGCATGGTAGAGCGCGGCCAGACCTCCCAGCGGCGCGGCCATCCGGCCGTGGTCCGGGCCGAGCGCCTGCTCGACGACGGCCAGCGCACGCCGGTAGAACGGCTCCGCCTCGCGGTACCGGCCCTGCTCCCTGTAGAGCCCACCCAGGTTGGACAGCGGCGATACCACCTCGAGAGAGCCTGGACCCAAGGCCTTTTCGTAGATGCGAAGCGCGCCGCGGTAGAGCGGCTCCGCCTCGGCATAGCGAGCGCGAGCCTGGTACGAGCGCGCGAGGCCGTTCATGGCTCCGGCCGTCGCGGGGTCGTCGGCGCCGGCCGCGTTCTCGGAGATGGTCATGGCGCGCCGGAAGAGAGGCTCCGCTGCGGACGCGAGTCCCTGCTGGAGCCACGCGTCCCCGAGGTTGATGAGGGCCGGGACGAGGCTGGGATCGCCGGGCGGCACGGCCTTCTCGGTCACGGACAGCGCGCGACCCAGGAGCGGCGCCGCGGCACCGTAGCGGCCCTGTTCGCGGTAGAGGAGACCGAGAGCAGTCAGGCTCTGGGCGAGCCGCGAGTCCGACTCGCCGAAGCTCTCGGCCTTGGTGATCGCGGCGGCGTAGAGCCGCTCGGCGTCGGCGATCTGCCCGCCCTGCCACGCGCGATCGGCCGCGCCCATGAGGTCCGCCCAGCCGGGAGACTGCGCGGTCGCCCAGGCCGGCCAGAACAGGAGCAGGGCGAGCGCGAGGGCCCGCGTCACCGCGCCGACGGGAAGGACGGAGCGCGCTTCTCGCGGATGGCCCGCATGCCCTCGCGGACGTCCTCGCCCATGAAGGTCAGCATCTCGAGCGCGAGCGACTGGTCGAAGATCGGCCCCGCTTGTCTCAGCCAGTTGTTGAGCGCGCGCTTGGTGAAGCGGATCGAGGGCTGGCTGCCGCGCGCCAGCGACTCGGCCACGGTCCACGCGACGTCCATGACCTTCTCGGCCGGCACCGCGCGACTCACGAGCCCGATGCGCTCGGCTTCGCGCCCGTCGAGAAACTCGCTCGTGAGGAGGTAGTACTTGGCCTTGGCCATGCCGCAGAGGAGCGGCCAGATGATGGCGGCGTGGTCGCCGGCCGCGACGCCCAGCCGCGTGTGGCCGTCGGTGATGCGCGCGGTCTCGGCGATGATGCTCACGTCGGCGAGCAGCGCGACGACGAGCCCGGCGCCCACCGCCGTGCCGTTGATGGCCGAGACCACCGGCTTGTCGAGGTTGATGATGTTGTAGACGAGGTCGGAGGCCTCGCGCATGGTGCGGGTGGCGGCGGCGGCATTGCCCGCCATCTCTTCGACCAGCGACAGGTCGCCGCCCGCGGAGAAAGCGCGCCCGGCGCCGGTGACGAGAGCGACGCGGGCGGCCGGGTCGGCGTCGATGGTCAGCCAGACCTGGGTTAGCTCCCAGTGGAGCCTCGCGTTGGTCGCGTTCATCACCTCGGGGCGGTTGATGGTGATGAGCACGACGCCGCTCGGGCGGCGGTCGAAGGTCAGGTGCTGGTAGTCCGCGTAGTCCATGGCTGAATCCTCCGGCTTGGGTTCTCGGGCGATGCTAGGGGCGGGGCCTGCCGCTGTCAAGGCGCGCGGGTGCCGATCGGGTGTAGACTGGGGTCCCCAGGGAGGTGGGCCCATGAGCGAGGATCTGGCGACCAAGGTGCAAGAGCTGATCGACTCGACCATCAACCCCGCGGTGGCGGGGCACGGCGGCTTTGTCCAGCTCGTCGAGGTCAAGGACAACAAGGTGTACCTGCAAATGGGCGGCGGCTGCCAGGGCTGCGGCGCGGCGGACGTGACGCTGAAGGCCGGCATCGAACGCCTCATCAAGGAAGAGCTGCCGGAGATCGAGGAAGTGCTGGACTCCACCGACCACGCGTCGGGCACCAACCCTTACTACACGCCCGACAAGTAGTAGCCTCGGCGCTACCGGCCGACCTCCTCACCCTGCCCTCTCCCCCAGTGGGGGAGAGGGTTCGGTCTTGGGGCCGGCGCGCTGCGCGAGTTTCTTCCTGCCCCAGTCCCAGGCCCGCACGCCCAGCAGCACCGCGAGCGCGATCGCAAAGTAGAAGGGCGTCGTGCGCCCCTTCTTGGCGAGCCACAGGAAGTGCAGCACGCCCAGGGTGCCGATGACGTACACGAGCTTGTGCAGCAGGCGCCAGTTGGCTCCGCCGAGCCGCTTGATCATCCCCGAGGTCGAGGTCGCCGCCAGCGGAATCAGGAGCAGGAGCGCCAGCATGCCGACGGTGATGAACGGGCGCTTGAGCACGTCCTCCCACATGCGCCGCCAGGCGAAGAAATGGTCGATGCCGATCCACACCGCGAAGTGGAGGCACACGTAGAAGAACGCGAGGAGTCCGAGGAGCCGGCGCAGCTGGATGGGCCAGGACCAGCCGAAGAGCGCCCGGAGTGGCGTCATGCCGAGGCTCGTCAGGATCAGCACGAGGGCCGTCAAGCCGAGCGTGCGGGTGAGGTACTCGATCGGGTTGGCGCCAAGGTCGTCCGACATGAAGCCGCGCACGAGCACGCCGAGAGGCCAGAGGCTCCCGATCCAGACGGCGGCTTTGAGCGCGATCCGCACCCGGTAGCTCACGGCAGCCTGCTAATAGAACTTCTTCAGGTCCATTCCTGTGTAGAGCGATGCGACCTGGTCGGCGTAGCCGTTGAACATGAGCGTATCGCGGCGGCGCAGCTCGCCGATGCGCCGCTCGGTCGCCTGGCTCCAGCGCGGGTGGCTCACCTGGGGGTTCACGTTCGAGTAGAATCCGTATTCGTTGGCCGCCGCCTTGTTCCAGGAGGTCTTGGGCTCCTCGGCGGTGAGGCGCATGTGCACCAGAGACTTCGCGCTCTTGAAGCCGTACTTCCACGGCACGATCACGCGGATCGGCGCGCCGTTCGGATTGGGCAGCACCTGGCCGTACAGCCCAACCGTCACGAGGGTGAGCGGGTGCATCGCCTCGTCGAGCCGCAGCCCTTCCGTGTACGGCCAGTCGAGGGAAAATCCGAAGAGCCCGCGCTTCTGCCCGGGAAACATCCCCGGGTTGACGAGCGTGGTGAACTCGACGTACTTGGCCTGCCCCGTGGGCTCGACCCGCTTGAGCAGGGCGGAAAGCGGGAAGCCGATCCACGGAATGATCATCGACCAGGCCTCGACGCAGCGAAGCCGGTAGACGCGGTCTTCGAGCGGGAACTTGAGCAACTCCTCGATGTCGAAGGTCTTGGGCTTGGCGCAGAGCCCGTCCACCTGCACCGTCCATGGGCGGGTCTTCAACGACGCGCCGTGGGCGGCGGGATCGCCCTTGTCCGTGCCGAACTCGTAGAAGTTGTTATAGGTCGTCACGCTCTTGTACGGCGTGAGCGCGTCCTGCACCTGGTAGGCAGGATTCTTGGCTGCCTGGAGCGGCTGAAGATTGCCTTGCGCGGACGCCTCCCGGCCCCACGGCGCCAGGGTGAGCGCCGCCGCCCCGGTCATGAAGGCCCGGCGGTTGAGGTACACCCCATGGTCGGTGATCTCCCGGTGAGGAATGTCTTCTCCCCGGAGCTTCCTCTCGCTGTCGCGCTTGACGAGCATGCCCAATGGCCTCCTGTGGATGAGACGCACTCTCGATGCTAGCAGGTTCACGGGATGCCGTGTCACACCCCTGTGAACTTCCCGCGTCCCCTCCCCGTGTAGGCTCCTAAAGATCCATTTTCCTTGGACTTCCGGCAACCCCAAGTCTAGGATGCTAGCCCCATGACACGCTGGGCCTTGGCGTCGCTTCTCGGACTGGCCGCCCTCGCCTCAGGTTGTGCCGGAGTGCCGGAGGGAACCTACTTCCCCGCGCCGGGGGCCCCGAACACCCTTCGCGTGGCCAACGTGCTCTACCGGGCGGCAGTGGCAGCCGGCGACGACCCCGCACGCTACAGCTTCGCCCTCATCAAGACCCGCCACCCGGTGGCCTTCACGGACGAGGACGCGACGTTTTACATCTCTGACGGGCTTGCGCAGATGTCGACGCCGGTGCTCGAGGCCGCGATCGCCCACGAGGTCGCTCACGAGGTGCTCGACCATGTCGGCACCCGGCGGCGCATGTCCGCGGCCATGGTGGGGACGTTCGGCGCCGCCGGCCTCATCGTCCCTGGTGTGGGGCTGCTCGACTTCGTGGTCAATCCGCTGGTGATACGTGCCTTCTCCCGCAAGCAGGAGCTCGACGCCGACCAGAGGGCCGTGGAGATCTTGCGGGCCATGGGCAATCCGACACCGCGCCGAAGCCTGGCTGATGCGCTCCGCGCGGTGGACGCGGCGCCGGTCAGGAGCCAGGATGGCGACGGCGGCGCGCTCGATACCCGCCCGACGCTCCAGGACCGTTTGGGCGCGCTCGAGCCTGTCGAGCCCGTGCCGATGGCTGACGCCGCCAAGCGCTAGCGCCAGGCCTCGAGCCCTGAGCCTGTCGCCTCAGGCGCCGAGCGGGCTCATGTCTCCCTGGCCCGGCACCGCGATCGCTGCCGGCGCCCACGAGACCCTCACGACTCTGGTACCGGCGAGCCAATCCGCCAGGCTCCGCCGCTCCGCCGTGAACAGAACGGCCGCATAGCCCAGCCCGAAGCTCGCGATGCACAGGAGGCCGCCGAGACACCGGAGCATCGCGCGGCCATAGCCCGCCGTGCTGCCGTCGCGCCTGACCACCGCGATGCCGAGCGCCATCTTGCCGAGCGTCTGGCCGCAGCCCCCGACGAGTACCACGTGATAGGCAATATGAAGAGCCATGCCGAGCGCCAGCATGGCCAGAAGAAGCACGGCAAGGTCGAGGAGATCGCGCGGGGAGTTCTCGAGCGTCCAGAGACCGATCAGAAGCCACATCGAGCAGAACAGCCAGGCGGCCAGACCGACGAGGCAGTCGAGGCCGTGGGCCAGCAGCCGGCTCCAGAGGCCGGCGGTGAGCCGCTCCGTCACGGCCGGGCGCCCGCGGTCGGGGTGCCGTAGAGGCGGCGGTACTCTTCCCAGGACAGCATCACGCGCCGGACGAAGAAGCGCGTCTCATCGAAGGGGATGAGCTCCACCCAGGCCTCGACATCGTCGCTGGTCCGCCCCTTCCACCACTCGCGCACGCGCGCGGGTCCCGCGTTGTAGGCGGCGACCGCGAGACGGGGCTCGCCGAATTCCTTCATGAGCGTCGCCAGGTACGCGCTGCCGAGGGCCAGGTTGGCGGCGGGGTCGACCAGCATGTCATCGCCCGACGGCAGGCTGCGCCCCTTGACGAGCTGGCGCGCCGTGTCGGGCATGAGCTGCATGAGGCCGCGCGCGCCGACGCGCGAGCGCGCCTGCGGATCGAACGAAGACTCCTCGCGCACGACCGCGGCGACGAGGAACGGGTCCACCGACGCGCGCGAGGCGGCGTCGGTCAGCTCCGCTCGCCAGCCGAGCGGGTAGTAGACGTCCCAGAAGGCCCGCGGCACGGTGGGCGGGGCGCTGCGCGCCAGGCTCAGGAAATGTCGCTTCAGAATTCGCAGCGCGAGGAAGTAGCGCTCGTCCTGGGCATAGGCAGTGGAGAGCGCGTAGAGACGGCGGGCATCCCCGAGGGAGCGCCGCACGAGCTCGTCCATCTCCTCGATGGCGAAGTCGTCGAGGCCGACGGCATGGAGCGCCTCGACGCGGGCATACGGAGGGTCGGCCTGGAGCAGCTCGCGGGGATCGCCCGGCAGCGAAGCCGCCAGCTGCGCCGCCGCCGGGTTGCGGCCCGGGGCCGGCAGCACTCGCGGGGCGCGGCGCGATGCGAGGACGCCGTAGTAGCTCCGCGGCGACTCGGAGATGATCTGGGCAAAGTGCTTGGCGGCGCTGTCGGCCTGGCCCGCGGCGCTCTGTGCACGAGCGGTCCAGTACAAGGCAGCGTCACGATAGTTCTGGCTGGCCGTGCGAAGGGTGAGAATGCGACTCCACCTCTCGGCCGCCTCTACGTAATCCGCGCGCAGCCAGGAGAACCAGCCGATCTTCCACGCCCCGCGCAGCCCCTCGTCGGTGTCCGGGTAGTTCTGGGCCAGCTTGAGATAGACGGGCTCGGCAGACTTCGGATCCGGTCCCGCCTCCAGGATGCGGGCCTTGAGCAACAGCGCGTCGTCGGCTTCCGGCGCCTTGGGATAGTCGGCGACGAGCCGGTCCACCGCGGCGATCGCCCCGTCGCGATTCTTCTTCTGCTGGATCCTTGCCGACTCGAGGAGCCACGGCGCGCGCTTGTCGCCGGACGCCAGCGCGAGCGCGCGGCTGACGGCGGCGAGCGCGAGGTCGTCGCGCCCCGAGCGGCGCGCGCCATCCGACACCACGCGGAGCGCCTTCAGTGCCAGGTCCGCGGGCGGTCCCTCGGCAAGGACCGCCTCCGCCTCGGCGCGCGCCTGGTCGGCGACCCCGGCGGCCGCCAGCCGCTCCGCGCGCTCGATGCGCAGGGTCTGCGTGAGGGGGGCGATCGGGATGCCACGCGCCTCGAGGGCGCGGATCTCGCGTGCCGCCGCATCGGCCTGCGGCGTGCCGGGGGTGGTGAGCCAGAGATCACGGTAGGTCGCCGCCGCCTCGCCGGCGCGCCCGGACGCGGCGAGAGACTGGCCCATGCGGAGCCGCGCCCGCGGCGCCTGGAGGTGATCGGGGAACCGGTCGAGGAAGCGACGCCAGAGTCCGGCCGCGCCCGCGTCGTCGCCGGCCCGCGACGCCTGTTCCGCGGCAAGGAGCAGCGCAGGCGGCGCCGCGCGGCTATCGGGCGCGGTATCGACCGCCTGCTGCGCCGCGGCGCGCGCCCCGGCGACGTCGCCAAGACGCGCGAGGGACTCGGCCTGGTGGAGCAGCGCGTACTCCGCGATGGGGGCTGCGGTGCGGCTGATCTCGGCGAGCTCGCGCGCGGCCTGCGCCCAGTCTTGAGCGCGGTACGCGCTGAGCGCGGCGGCAAAGCGATCGCGCACCTCGGGCGACAGGCGCGCGGGCGCGGGACCGGCCGCCCGCGCCGATACGCTGGACAGCAGGAGCAGCATGCACCCGACGGCCGCGAAAGCGGACCGCATGCTGTGAGTCTACCGCAGGGCGGTGTCCCGGGCGATCTTCCGCGTGTAGAGGATGCGCTGGAGCGCGGTGACGTTGGTCAGCACTGCGAGCAGCGCCATGACGGGCGTGAGCAGGTTGAACGTGGCGCCCGCGATGAGAGCGATGAGCCGCTCGGGACGCTCCATCACGCCGATCTCGCAGCTCACGGCGATCGATTGGGCGCGCGCTTTCGTGTAGCTGACCATGACCGTGCCGGCGAGGGTGGCCATGGTCAGGACCGCCCCCAGCGTGTCGCTCCTCTGCTCGTAGTAGACCAGGATCCCGAGCAGCACGGCGAGGTCTGAGTAGCGGTCCACCACGGAGTCGAGGAACGCGCCGTAGTCGCTGTCCGATCCCGCGAGGCGCGCCACCGCGCCGTCGAAGAAATCGAAGAGCCCCGCCACCGCGAGCAGGGCCGCCCCCCAGCGCAGGCGCCCCACGGAAAAGACGTAGGCGGCGGCGATGCTGACGCCCAAGCCGAGGACGGTGAGATGATTCGGGCGGACCCGCGCGCGAAAGAGAAGGCGCGCCACCGGGTCGAAGAAGCGGTGCAGCGGAGCCTTGTAGAGCCCGAGCATCTAGAGCGGCTTCATGAGCGCGTCTTCCAGCGCGGCGCGCACGCGGGCCATCTCGTCGGGATCCTCGATGCGGTGGCCGTGACGGTCCGCGACGTAGAAGGTATCGAAGGCGTGGTCGATGTCCGTGGCGATGCGCGCGCTCGCGATCGACAGGTCGAACCCCGCCAGCGTCCTCGTGATGAGATAGAGAAGACCCACGCGGTCGGGGCACTTGACCTCCACCACCGTGTGCGTGTCCGAGAGGTGGTTGTCCACGGACACTTTGGCGGGGCCCGGGACCGCGTCATCGCCGGAGCGGCCGCCGCGCCGCGCGGCCAGGAGTTCGTCCACCTTCTGCTCACCCAGCAGCACGCGGCGCAGCGCCTGGAGCGTCCGGCGCCAGCGCGCCTCTTCGGTCACCGCCTCACCGAAGGGGTCGTTGACCTGGAAGGTGTCGATGGCGATGCCATCGGCGCGAGTGTGGATCTGGGCGGAGAGGATGTTGATGCCGTGGGCGGCCAGGCTGCCCGCGATGAGGGAGAAGAGCCCCGGCACGTCTCGCGTGACGATGACGAGGTCCGAGGAGCCCAGGTCCCGGTGGTGGAACAGCTCCGTCGCCACCGGCTCTTCCTCGAGGCGCTCGATCAGCCTCATGTGCTCCGCGATCCTCGCCGCCGGGGTCGTCGAGAGGTACCGCTCGGAGATCATGCCGAGATGCCCCGGTACCGCGCGCTTGAGGCCGGCGTCCCGGAGCTCGGTCCGAACGCGGTCTGCCACGTCCTCGCGGGTGAGCCGCTCGGGCCGTCCGCCCGTCAAGCGCTGGCGCGCGCCGCGATAGAGCTCCCAGAGGATGTGCGCTTGCCACCCCGTCATGACGCCGGGGCCGACGGCCCGCATGTCGGCGAAGGTCAGGAGGTAGAGCTTGCGGAGGCGTTCAGCCGTGCCGCAGAGCGCGGCCAGCGCCTCGACGGTCTTGGGATCGTTGACGTCGCGCCGCTGGGCGATGTGCGAGAGCGCGACGTGCTGGGCCACCAGGAAGACCACGGCGCCCGCGGCTTCTCCCTCGAGCCCGATGCGCGCCGTCAGCTCCTCGGCGAGCGGGATGCCCTTGGCGACGTGGCTGTGCCCCTTGCCCTTGCCGATGTCGTGCAGGAGCATGCCCAGCATCAGAAGGTCGGGCCGCTGGACCTCATTGAGCACCTGGGCAATCCCCTCGGAGGAGGCGGAGGCGCCCGGCGCGAGCGCCTCGAGATTCTCCACGGCGATGAGCGAGTGCTGGTCCGCCGTGAACTTGTGATAGACGTCGTACTGGACGAGGCAGGTCAGCGCGTCCCACTCGGGCAGGTAGCGTCCGAGAAAGCCCACCTCGTGCATCTGGCGGAGTGTCTGGGCCACGCGCCCCCAATTGCGGCAGATGTCGAGAAAGAGGTCTCGGACTTCCGCGGAGCGGCGGAAGCCGTCGTCAACGAGGTCGAGCGCGTCCTCGACCGCCCGCTCCACGTCCACCCCCAGCTCCAGTCCCAGCCGGTGCGAGTGCCAGAAGGCTTTCATCAGCCGCGCGGGCTCGGCGCGGAAATCCCGGCCGTCGGGATGGACGAGGTGAATGCGCTCGTCCATGACGAAGAGCCCGTCGGCCAGCGCCTCCTGACGGAGGCGCCGCTGCACGGTCCCTCGGCGCGAGAGCGTTTCCTGGCAGCGCGCGATCAGGCGGCTCGACACCCGATGGATCACGCGGGCGTGGAGGTAGTAGTCGCGCATGAACTTCTCGACGTCGAGCGAGACGTCGTCGCTCTCGTAGCCGAAGTGCTTGGCGATCTGCGGCTGGATATCGCGCGAGAGCACGTCGTTCTTGTGGCCGGAGAGGAAATGGAGCTCGTTGCGCACCCGCCAGAGAAAGGTCAGGGCCGCGTCCGTCTGGCGTTCCTCGCGCTGCGTGATCAGGCTCTTCTCGAGGAGATCGCGCAGGGTGCGCGCGCCGAACTTGGTCGAGGCCAGCCACATCGCGGTGTGGAGGTCGCGCAGGCCACCCGCCGACTCCTTGACGTTGGGCTCGCCCATGTAGGGCGAGCCGCCGAACTTCCGGTAGCGCTGGTCCCGCTCGGTCAGCGCCGTCTCCAGGAACTGGCCGAAGTCCTTGCGGTAGACGTTCTCGGCGAGCACGCGGCGGAAACGCTGGAAGAGCCGCCGGTCGCCGATCACGTAGCGCGCTTCCTGCATGGACGTGCGCGAGGCGAAATCCGTGCGGGCCATGGCGACGCAGTCGGGCAGGCTCCGTACCGAATGACCGATGGTCAACCCCAGGTCCCACAGCGTATAGAGGAGTCCCTGCGTGACACGCTGGACGAAAGGCCCCACCTCGCCGTCGTAGATGACCATGAGATCCAGGTCGGAGAGCGGCCCGAGCTCGCCGCGGCCGTAGCCGCCCAGGGCCACCAGCACGATCGGCCCGGGGGACACACCTTCCTTTTTCGCGTCGTCCACGGCGAGCCGGAAGAGCGTCGAGAGGAATCCATCCATGAAGGCTGCGTAGGCTTGCACCGACTGCTGGCCTGAGGCGCCGCCCAAGTGGGCGGCCTTGAGAAAGTCGACGTTCTGGGCGAGGTGCTGGCGGAGGAGCTCGAGCCTCAGCCGGCGCCGGCGCTCCGCACCTTCGGCGGCCGTGCCTTCGAAGCCTCGCTCCGCCTGCGCCTCCACGCGCCGGAGTTGGCGGAACAAGTCCGCAGACATGTCAAAACCCTACATGGCAGGGTCCGGTATGTCAAACATGGCGCGGACTTGGGCGGCGGGATAGAATGCTCTCCCATGAGAAGAATATGGCGCGAGGCGCTGTCCGGGGTGATTCCCTATGAGGCAGGCAAGCCGCTGGAAGCGCTCGAGAAAGAGCTGGGGCTGCCCGCCATCCTGAGGCTCTCGTCGAACGAGAGCCCGCTCGGTCCGTCACCAAAGGTCATCGAAGCGCTGCGGCGAGAAGCGCCGCGCGCCCATCTTTACCCCGACGGCGGCTCGACGGCGCTCCGCGAGGCCCTCGGGCAGCGGCTGGGTATGTCTCCCGACTGGATCATGGCCGGCAACGGCGGCGACGAGATCCTCGGGCTCATCGCGCGCGCGGCCTTCGAGCCGGGCGACGAGATCCTGATGCCGCACCCGGCCTTCGAGCCCTACGACATCGAGACCAGGCTCTCCGGCGCCACGCCGGTGCGCAGCCCGCTCCAGGGCTACGATACGGATCTCGGCGACATGCTGACGCGCGTGACCGCCCGCACCAAGGCCGTCTTCCTCTGCACGCCCCACAACCCGGCGACGACCATCATCAGGCGCGGACCGCTCGAGCGCTTCCTCGAAGCGCTGGGTGACGACCCGCCGCTCGTCGTCCTCGACGAGGCATATCGGGATTTCTGCGACGATCCGGAGACCGCCGACGGCGCTCTCCTCGCGAGGCGGCACCCGCGACTGATCGCGCTCCGCACGTTCTCGAAGATCGCGGGGCTGGCCGGGCTGCGGCTGGGCTACGCGCTGGCGCAGCCGGAGGTCATCGACTGGTTGGGCCGCGTGCGCGCGCCCTTCAACGTCAACCGCTTCGCCCAGGTGGCGGGGGTGGCGGCGCTCGAGGATCCCGAGCATCTCGAGCGGACGCGCGCGCTCATCCTGACCGAGCGCCCGCGGCTCCTCGAGGAGGTCGCGCGGCGCGGCGCGCCCGCGCCCCCTTCGCAGGCGAACTTCATCCTTCCGCGCGTCGGGGAGCAAGCGGACGCGCTCAGAGCGGCACTGTTCAAGGCGGGGATCCTGGTGCGGGAGGGCGCGGCGGTCGGCTTCCCCGGCCATCTCCGGATCTCCGTCGGCACCCGCGAGCACAACAATCGCCTGCTCGAGGTCTGGGACCGAACGACTTCCGCGCGCTAGCGGGCGGCTCAGCCGCGATCGGTGGACTCGAGCGCGCGGATGCGACGGGAGAGCGTGACGAGGAGCCGCTGGGTCAGCTCGGGCACCTCGCGCAGCAGCTCCTGGAAGTTCTTTCTGTCTATCACCAACACGCGGAGCTCCGTCGCCGCCCGCACCGTCACGGATCGCGGGCCCCCGTCGAGGAGGCTCATCTCGCCGAAGAAATCGCCGGGCTTGAGGAAGACCCGCTTCTTGCCCGGCTTCTCCACCACCGCCGAGCCGTCCAGGATGACGAAGAACTCGTCGCCGGGTTGCCCCGCCCGCGTGAGCGACGTGCCCGTGGGCACCTCGACCACGCGTGAAATGTCGGAGAGCGAGCGCAGCTGCTTCTGGGTGCAGTCGGCGAGCAGCGGGACCTCTTCGAGGTGACGCATCTTCTCGTCGTGGCTGACGCGATTTCCCGAGGGCTCTGCCCGACGTAACGCTTCCTTGAGGTCTCCCGGGATGGAGCCGTCGAGGATACGACCGATCAATTCCATGCGGTCTCCTTCCACACTACGCGCGCATTATCGACGCGCCGGCGGCCTGGCACCGCGCGCCGGCGGCTTGTCGTCGGCCGACCTGGCCTGTCTGTCCCGCTCGGCGTTGAGCGCGCGAATCTCCCGCTCGAGCTTGCCGATGCGCTCCTGGGCGAGGGCGGCCTGCAGCCGCAGGTCCTCGGCTTCCTTGTAGACGCGCGTCAGCTCCTTCTGGAGCCTGGCGGCATCGCGGCGTGCGGTGGACCATTTGACCCAGAGCACCGCCGTCAGCACCACCAGGACGAGGCAGGCGGCGATGAGGGCCCAGGGGCGCCGCCGCCGGCGCTCGTCCAAAGGTGCGCCGGCATCCTGCTCCGCCTCTGGGGAGCGATCCCTGCCCATGTCGCTTCGAGACTAGCACCACGGGGTCGGGCGCGGCCAGAATTTGCTACAGTGCGGCCGTGATTCCCGGCGTGCGTGTCGGCCACGTCACCGATCTCCAGTCGCTTACCGGCTGCACGGTCATCCTGCCGGAAAGGCCGGCGGTGGGCGCGCTCGAGATCGCCGGCTGGGCGGTGGGCGTTCACGGCATCGAATTCCTCGACCCGCGCCACGTGGCACCGACGCTCGACGGCATCATGCTCGCGGGAGGGAGCGCCTTCGGCCTCGAGGCCATCTGGGGCGCCATGCAGTATCTCGAGGAGCAGGGCCGCGGACTCTCCGTCGCCCGCAGCGTGGTGCCGCACGTGGCGGGGGCCATCATCTTCGATCTGAACGTGGGCGACCACCGCGTCCGGCCCGATCGCGCCATGGGCTACGCCGCGTGTGTCGCGGCCCGGACGGGGCCGGTCGAGGAAGGCAACGTGGGCGCGGGAACGGGCGCGACCGTGGGCAAGCTCTTCGGTATCGAGCGCGCCATGCGCGGCGGCCTCGGCGTGTCGCGGGTGGAGCGGGACGGCATCGTGACGGCCGCGCTCATGGTCGTCAACGCCATCGGCGACGTGCGCGACCCCGTCACGGGCCGTCTCATGGCCGGAGCACGCGACGCGGCCGATGGC
>WNFO01001645.1_pt1 | contig 17863 bp, 10 predicted proteins | sample 5400251 | NCBI WGS metagenome assembly WNFO01 (sample SAMN13153354, study PRJNA577476) | soil metagenome | isolation source: 100 cm saprolite under Madrone tree | place: USA:California | collected 2016-06-14
CCTTGGTATGACTTATATCAAGCTTAACGACCTGCGGCGCGCTCGCCTTCTATTCGACGATATGCTCACCGGGTTGGGGGATCGGGCGGAGATCCATATTTACTTCGGGCGCGCTTATCGCGAAGGCGAGTCGGAGTCCCTGGACCAGGCGGTCCGGGAATTCAAGAAGGCAATCGCCAAAGACGACAAAGTACAGCAGGCGCACTATTTTCTGGCACTCGCATACCTGGACCGCGACGGAGAGTCCGGCTTTCCCGAAGCTGTGCCGGAGTTGCTTGCCGAGCTCAGGGTCAACCCCGAGGATTATCGCAGTCATTACCTCCTCGGGTACATCGCCATGAAGCAGCACAACCCGAAGGAAGCCGAAAGAGAACTGGTGCGCGCCGCCGCGTTTGAGCCGCAAAACCCTGATCCTTTGGTTTTTCTCGGACATGTGTACGCGGATGATGGTCGTGAAGCGGAGGCAGAGACAACCCTGCGTAAAGCCATCGCGCTGACCAAGGACGTCTCGCGTAACGGCTACCAGATCAACCAAGCGCACTATGTGCTCGCTCGAATTCTGCTGCGGACTGGCCGAAAGGAGGAAGGGGAAAAAGAAACGGCGCTCTCCAAGGAACTGCGGGACCGAGTGGCCCATCCGGACTTAGTCCCCCAGCACCGGCTTCCCGATTTCGCGAACCTGACGCAAGGAGGGGAAGCGAGCCGGGTGTATCTGCAAGGGCCCATTTCGCCAGAAGCGCAGAAAGATGCACACACCTACATGAATCAGCTTAAGCCCGCGATTGCCGACGCTTACAATAACCTCGGGGTGATCGCGGCGGGCCAAAGAGACTTCGTCACTGCTACCGACTATTTTGAGAAAGCCGGCACCTGGAATCCCCTTCTCGAGGCACTTGATCGCAACTGGGGCATGGCAGCTTTCTACGCCAACCAGTATGCGCGGGCGGCTGCGCCGTTGGACCGGCATCTGCAGAAACACTCCGATGACTTGCGGGCCAGGGCCGCACTCGGTCTCAGTTTCTTCATGTTGCAGGATTACGCGAAGACGCTGGAGACGCTGCGGCCAGTACAAACTGAGGTGGACAACGATCCGGGCCTAGCCTACGCGTATGCTGTATCATCCGTGAAAACTGGGGAATACGAGGAGGGCGTACGCCGACTCAAGTCTTTGGAGCGATCGAATCCCAATTCCGCGGATGTTCACATGCTGCTGGGTCAAGCCTTCGCAGACCAGGCAGAATACGACACCGCGCTCGACGAATATCACAAGTCTCTGGCAATCGATCCCAATCAGGCACCGACACATTTTCAGACAGGGTTGGCGCTGCTCCGCAAGGGTAGTTTGGAGGAAGCCGTAGAGGAATTTCGTGCCGCACTCAAGCTCGACCCACCTAACGTATCCACCAAATATCACCTTGCGTTTGCGCTGATTCAGCTTCAACAGAAAGAGGAAGCGCTTACCCTCTTGCGGCAGGTTATAGGACAAGATCCAAAGCACGCGGATTCCTTCTATGAGCTGGGCAAACTGCAGCTCGAGCAAGGTGATATCAAGGCCGCTGTGTCTAGTCTCGAAACCGGAACCAAACTCAGTCCAGATAGCGATTACATTCACTACCAGTTGGCGATGGCCTACCGTCGTAGCTCACGAAGCGAGGATGCCGAGCGCGAAATAAAGCTCTACCAGGTCCTCAAGAATCGCCACCGAGGGCGAGATGTGTCCCGATCGAACTGATGGGTTGCGACTGCTGCGTCCCCTGGTGCTAACAGCCTTCCTCTGCTTTTCGGGTGCCCCCTATGCCCGGACACAAGAGGTAAATGCACAGACGCCTTCTTCGCTCGCCGCTGCCAAGACTCACGTGGCACATGGCGACCTCCGCGGTGCCGAAAGGATTCTCTGGTCGGTACTCTCTTCTGAGCCTGAAAATCAGGAAGCTCTGACCCTGCTCGGTATCATTCGAGGTCGGCAGCAACGCTATTTGGAGTCTGAGGCTCTGTTCCGGCGTCTTTTGCAACTCAACCCCAAGTCGGTTGTAGCCTGCACAAATCTTGCGAATGCTCTCGCAGCGCAGGGCAAACTCGATCAGGCCATCGAGCAATACAATCAAGCAAAGGTACTCGCACCACAGGACTCCGATCTAAAGGTCAAGCTGGCCCGCCTTTATATCGAACGGGGATTCTTCACCGAAGCTCTCTCAACACTAAACTCGATTCCACCACGGCGATTTCCGGCGGCAGCTATTCCGGTTAAGGCGGCGAGCTTGGTGGCATTAGGGCGCAAGTCAGAAGCAGCGGCCCTCATCCCGCGAACGAAAGACTCTCCCACTATCGCCATGGAACTGGCGGAGATTTTTATCGAGGGGAAGCTTCCTCACGAGGCTTTAAGGGCTCTTGCCCTCGCTACCCCGTCATTGAAGCGCACTCCTGCTCGCTTCCTTTACCTTGAGGGCCGGGCGCAACAGGCCACGGGGCAAACAACCGCTGCCCTGAAAAATTTTAAGCAGGCTCTTGAGGTCGATCCCAAATCAATTGATACGCTCCTCGCAATCGCCGACATTTATGCCGCCGAGAATAAGCACGCCGACGCGATAAACATCCTAGGACAAGCACGTGCGCTGGCGCCCGATGCGATGCCCGTCTTGCGCCGCGTCGTAATCGAGGCAATGAACGCGGGCGAGAACCGCACAGCACTGCAGGCAGCCCTTGAGCTCGAACAGAAGAGTCCTGAAAACCTGGATGACAAGTATCTAGTCGCCGCCGTTCTGTTGCAGGATCAGGAATACAGCGGAGCAGGCCAGATCTTGGAAACGTATTTGGCCCAACGCCCACAGGATAGCAAGGCCTGGCTGGGCCTAGGTCTGGCCCATCTGAACCAGCAACGTTACGCTGATGCTCGGAACGCTCTCGAGCGCTCCTTGCACCTAGATCCGGATCTCACGGAAGCCCAGTACGAACTCGGAGTTGTGGCGAGCAAGGAGGGCAATACTCAGGAGGCCATCCAGCGCTTGGAGCATGTCGTGCAAGAGCAGCCCAGGCATGCTAAGGCACTCCTAAATGTCGGGACGCTTTACCTTCAAGCTGGCGAGCTAGAAAAAGCGCAAAGCGCCCTGCAACGTTCGGAGGCTGCCGACCCCACGGACCCCGAAACTGAATATCAGATGAGTTTACTTTCCAACAGGATTGGCAAGGCAGAGGAGGCTCGCAAGCACATGGAGCGGTTCCAACAGCTAAAACAAGAAAGAGATCGCGGCGGGCAGAAGGCTGGGCGGGAAAGGTCGAACACAAGGTAGACAGGTGAGAGGATACCTACGCCCGGAGAGCCACGGTGCGAAGGGACTCACTTGGGGGATGATTCCTTCTTATCCAGTTGCAGAGGCGGCTTCCTCACTGAACTCGGCCCCACAAACGGCACTTTTTGCTGAATTCCTTCCCCCTCCACAATCGTATAGATGAAATCAGCTAAAATATCCCGGTAAACTTCCCTCTTCCCACTGGGCCAGGAAACTTCCACAGTGCTCATACTGGCTTGCGCACCCAGGCCGAAATGCAGACGCAGGTCGTTCTGGGACAAGTAGCTAGAGCCGCCGCGTACCTCGTTGAATTGCACAACGTCTCCTGCGGTCACAGTGATACGAGCGCCGATTGCGGCCTTGTTGCTCTTCGTTCCCACAAGCCTGAACAAGACGGCATGATTGGAGCTCTCCGTGCGGTTGAGCAGCAATGTGGGTGGCTCGCCCACATTTAGGACCAGTACATCGATCTTGCCGTCGTTGTTCACATCTCCAAATGCAGCGCCGCGTCGAGACGCTAGCGGCAGAGTGTTCAAACCCGACACAGCTGTGACATCTTCGAACGTTCGGTCGTGATTGTTTCGGAACAGCAGCATGGGCTGTCTATAGGGCGCTCCTCCTTTCACCAGATCCATCTGCGGGTAGACGTGACCGTTCGCTACGAATATGTCCGGCCAGCCATCGTTGTCCATGTCGAACAGCGCCGTGCCCCAGCCCACCAATGGGTAGCTAGGTTGGGCTACACGGGCGCTCCAGCTGATGTCCGTGAATCCGAGTGTGCCTTGATTCCAGTAAAGAGTGTTGGGCTCTTCCGTAAAATTGGTCACGAAGATGTCAAACCGTCCGTCGTGATCGATGTCACCAAAATCAACGCCCATGGACCCCTGTTCACGGCCGTCGGCGCTCAACGCCGCACCCGACAGTAACGCGACGTCCTCAAAAGTGCCGTCGCGCTTATTGTGGTAGAGGTAGTTTGGGCCAGCGTCATTCGCCACGTAGAGATCCGGCCACCCGTCATTGTCATAGTCCGCCCACACGCTCTGCATGCCGAAATAGTGATTCGGATCATCTACTCCTGCCTTCTTCGAAACATCCTCAAAGGTCCCGTCGCCACGATTGCGGAACAAAAAGTCGGATTCGCCGGGAAGTCCCCAAGGACCACATTGCACCGGTATGCCGCGAAAGCGACAGGTCTTGTCGTTGCTCCCGAATTCCGGAAGGTTGTTGATATCGATGTGTACATAGCGCGGCACAAAAAGATCGACGTGGCCATCACGGTCGTAATCCGCCCATGACGCGCCCGTGCTGAACCCACCCACTCTCACTGCGACTTTGTCTGTGACGTCTTCGAATTTACAATTGCCCAAATTGCGGTACAGGACGTTGCCGCCGAATCCCGTGACGTAGATGTCCTGCCAGCCATCGTTGTCGAAGTCGGCCACCGCGATCCCCATACCCCAGCCCTTGCGAGTGAGGCCAGCGGACTTCGTGATGTCGGTAAATTTCAGGTTGCTATCCTGATGATAAAGGGTAATCATCAGGTCGCCTCCTTGGCGATACCGGTCCACCGAAGAACCGTTCGCGGTCACAATATCGAGCTTGCCGTCATTGTCACAATCGATGAAACCAACGCCTCCGCTCATGGATTCAATGATGTACCGGTTTTCAGGCGTGGAAAGATGCCGGACACTCAATGCCGCCTCTTTGGTGACGTCTTCAAAACGTGGTTTCGGCCTTGCTGTTGGGGAAGTCTGAGCGAGGCTAGCGAAAGACAGCAGCAAGCCAAAGACGACGGCGCTAACCTTACCCATGGAATGGCCACATTCTAACATAGTGTCCGCACGATCCAGCAGGTGGCTGAAGAGAGTTGCAATGCCAGCGCACTACCTGGATCGGCGCGTTATTGGCAACCGCAATTTCCGGCCTAGAAAGGTCCTCCAGCTTACGACCAGCGGCTTCCTTCCACTTTTGGGGCGCTTGGTTTGTTGCCTTACCCTCGCGTGCGGCGCGGCTCAATGGACGACTTCGGGGCAAAAAGCGTCAGACAAGCTGCCGACCCCAGCTTCTACTCTTTGGTTTACTGACATTACGGCATCCGCCCACATCCAATTTGAACATGCCCTGTCTCCGGAGAAAAAGTATCTGGTGGAGTCGATGAGTGGTGGCGTATTGCTGTTGGACTACGATCAGGACGGCTGGCTGGACATCTACTTCACGAATGGTCCGAGTGTGGATCAGGCGCTCCACGGACATAAGGCCAAGAGCGTTCTCTATCACAACAATCGTGACGGCACGTTTAGCGACGTGACCGATCAGGCGGGTGTGGGTTATCCCTGTTGGGCCATGGGCGGTGCCGTAGCCGACTACAACAACGATGGTTGGCCCGACATTCTCGTTACCTGCGAAGAGGGACTCGTGCTCTACCGCAACAATGGTGACGGAACCTTCACTGACGTGACCAAGCAGGCCCACCTGACCGATCCCCGCTGGACGACCGGTGCGGCCTTCGCCGACTACGATGGCGACGGCTTCGTGGATCTCATGGTTTCGCGTTATGTGGAGTTCGACTTGAACAACCTGCCGCAGTTTGGCATCGGCCCTACCTGTCATTTTCGCGGCATCCCCGTCCAGTGTGGGCCACGGGGCATGAAGGGTATGGGTGACAGCCTCTATCACAACAATGGAGACGGCACCTTCACAGATGTCTCCAAGTCTGCGGGCGTGGACGACGCGGCCGGCTATTACGGTCTGGGTGTCCTTTGGACAGATCTCAATGACGACGGTCGGCCCGACCTGTTCGTCGCCAATGATTCCACCCCCAACTATCTTTACCGCAATGATGGCAATGGGCATTTCGCAGATGTGAGTTTCCTATCTGGAACAGCGGTCAGCAGCGATGGTAGTGAAATGGCGGGGATGGGCGTCGCTGCCTGCGACTATAACCACACCGGGCGTTTTTCCATTCACGTCACCAACTTTGAGGACCAGAACAACTCCCTCTATCGCAATGACGGAGACATGAGCTTCACCGAAGTTTCACATGCTGCCAGGATCGGAGCGGCGACCGTGCCATTTCTGGGCTGGGGCACCGGCTGCGTGGACCTCGATAACGACGGCTGGCCGGATCTGTTCGTCGTCAACGGCCACGTCTATCCTCAGGTGAATACTCTCGAGGTGGGAGCCAAGTACGAGCAGCGCAAGCTTGTATTCTTGAACCAACACGACGGCACGTTTCGGGATGTCAGCAATCTCGTTGGCCCGGCACTTTCAGTACCGCAGCCGAGTCGCGGTGCGGCGTTCGGTGATCTCGACAACGACGGAAAAATCGATATTGTAGTCGAGAATATTGACGGTGCACCGATGATCCTGCACAATGAAGCGAACACTCCGAACCATTGGATTACGCTGCAATTGATGGGCACGCGGAGTAATCGCATGGCCATCGGAACCAAAGTAAAGGCAATAGCAGGCTCACTGGTCCAGATCGACGAAGCACGCAGCGGGGGGAGCTATCTTTCGCAGAGCGATACGCGAATCCATTTCGGTTTGGGAGATGAAAAGAAGGTGGACCGAATCGAAATCCGCTGGCCCTCAGGAAAAACCGAAAGTCTGCAGCAATTGTCAGCGGATCGGTTTTACTTGGTTAAAGAAGGCGAAGGGATTGTGCCACCGGGAGGTACGCGCCCGATCCCCAGGAAAACCCCGCAAACGAAACAACCAAGTCGATAATGATCTGCAACGGAGCGATGATGCTCTCGATAAAGAGCACCTGCATGGAGGCCGCCGCCTGACACCAGCAAGGTGATTACCTACCATGGATGAATCAGCATTCTTGCCCAGGTCCGGCCCCACGAGTTGGAAGACCGGGAGGCGTCTTTCCCTCGTGATCGCGCTGGCGCTCGCCTCGTTCTTCGTGGCATCTGCACAGCAAACGCAGCGGCCTCCCGGTTTGTCAATCCGCACCACCACGCGCGTGGTTCTCGTGGACGCTGTCGTGACCGATGATGCTTCTCGCCCAGTCAGCAATTTGACGGCTTCGGACTTCACTGTCCTCGAGGATGGAAAGCCTCAAAGGATTTCCTTTTTCTCGTTCGAGTCACATGCGCAACCCCACGTGGCACCGCCGCGTCCATTACGCCCCGATGTCTTCACCAACCGGCCTGAATATCACAGCGTGGGTGGTCCTCCCGTCATCCTCCTGCTGGATGGACTGAATACTCCGCCAGGGCAACAGATTTACGTACGGCAGCAGATCCTGAAGTACCTGGCCAACCTGAAGCTTCCTGGTCGTGGCACAGCCATTCTAGCGCTAGGGAATGACCTGTCGGTGCTGCAAGACTTCACGACTGATTCGCAATTACTCATGGCGGCGGTACGCGGCTACAAAGGAGGCCACACTGCGGTGGACATCGAGTCGCCGCCGATCGAGATTCCCGTCACCACCGCTCCGGGTGCAGGAGTTCCGGCCCAAGCCAATGTGCAGGCCCCTCCCACAAGCGGCGGGGCAGGAATTGACGAGGCAGCCAGCGTTTCAGCCGGCACAAATGTTTTCAATTCCTTCCAGGAATTGGCCGATTCGCTGAAGCGCTTCGAAAAAAACGTGGCCAGCGATGAACAGGACGTCCGTGTGCGCGCCACACTGGCGGCATTGCGCTTCATCGGCCGATCCGTGGCCGGTTATCCCGGCCGGAAGGCGCTGCTGTGGTTCTCCGCCAGTTTTCCTTTTCATCTGGCCCTGGACGAAACTGCGGATCTCGAGTTCTCAAAGTCCTATCGAGCTGAAGTCGCGCAGACCGCGGCCGTGCTCTCCGACGCCGATGTGGCCGTCTTTCCTATCGACGCTCGAGGATTGCTGACCGCCACCGCTCTTGCCGACCCCTCGATCCCGGCTACTGCGGGGTTTCCGAGCAAATCGCTAGCTTCGGCCACTTGGCATAAATTCGATGCCGAAGCAACCATGGACCACCTCGCCCGCGACACCGGTGGGGAAGTCTTTCGCAACACCAATGATCTCAACGCCGCCCTCCAGACCGCGGTCGCAGACTCCTCGTCTTATTACGTGCTCGGCTACTATCCCGAACGGAAAAGCTGGGACGGAAAGTTTCACAACATCAAGGTTACGCTCGCCAATAAGCATCCTAAGGTTCGCTCTCGCACCGGATACTTTGCCGCGGATCCGGCGGACTGGCGTAAGGCCGACGACGAGAAGCAAATGATCTCACCCTCGTCTTTGCACACGCTCGCCGCCACTGGTCTCTTGTTCTATGCGCATCTGCTTCCGCCGGAGAAAAAGGGACAGCCCGTGACTGTCGAAATCCTCGTCGATGCAGGCACGGTTTCGTTCGGCTCTGGCCCGGACTTCGCGCATAATGCCGACCTCGAATTTCAGGTCGGGGCGTTTACGCCGGACGGCAAACTGACGCGCTTGGAAACGCAGCTTGCCCGCGCCGATCTGCGCCCGGAAACCTACCAGCAGTTCATGAAGAATGGCATTCCTGTTCGCGTCCAGCTCTCACTCCAGGCAGGCCGCTATCTCCTGCGCGTTGCTGCGCGCGATAACCGCAACGGGCACATTGGCACGCTCGACATACCTACAACGATTCATTAGACCTGCAGAGCAAAACGGCCGACCGACCGACCGGCCTGAGCGCGAGAGTGATCGTGCCTGCCACGCTGTCGACGGTTATCCGCTCTCCGCAGACCGTTAGGAATAGAGCCATAACACGAAGGGAGTATGAGGAATTCCTGGCACTGACGCCAAGCCGCCTCGCTAACCTGGATCGGTGACCCTTGCGCGCAAAAATGTTCCGCCCTAATCTTTACAGAATAACGATTTTCTTCTATATTTAGGTCGCTGCGACCGGTGTACTCCCGTCGAGGAATCGACCGGTCTCAGCGCGTCGATTGGAGGATCTATGGCCATGCGCAAGTCCGCCCTCTTCTTGATTCTCCTCTCATCTCTCTTTGCGCCCTCTTCCCGCACCGGCGATCAAATTCCCAAAGCCGCGTGGAAGCGCGCGATCGGCGAGCCGCTGCCAAACCCCGGCACGAAGAAACCAACCCTTGGTGGCGGCCACTTGGACGACGGCTACTGGCAGGGAGCCCCTGTAGGAGGGTTCGGCGCCGGCACGTTTTCCCGAACTTTTCGTGGGGATTTTGCACGCTGGCATATGAAGGGCGGCGTTCACAAATATGAAACCGTGTGGGGCAATCAGTTCGCGATGTTTCAGAAATCCGACGGCGATGCGGATGGTGTCACTAAGGTCTTGATGGCCGGCCATCCGAATGGCCGCGGGCTTAGCTCGTGGAATTGGGACTACCCGGTCGGAGCAGGCGACTACTACGCGCTGTATCCTAAGTCCTGGTTCGACTACCGCTGGGATAAGTTTCCTGCCCACGTGGTGCTCGAACAGTTTTCGCCCATTCTTCCGGACAATTACAAAGAGTCCAGCTACCCGGTTGCGGTATATCGCTGGCATGCGGAGAATCCGACGAACCGGCGCGTCACAGTGGCCGTCCTGTTGTCCTGGGAAAATATGCTTGGATGGTTTCGTACGTTCAATCGAGACCTCAGCGGCAGAATCAATGACGGCAATCACAATCGCGCCACCATCGAGACTTTTCCGCGTGCACCAAAGGGATCCAAGAAGCCCGCCGAGTCCGAGGGAACACTGAAAGGCATTGTGTTCGATCGAAACCATGTCGGTCTGGTACAAGATGAGTGGGACGGTCAATTTGCCATCGCGGCGCTCGAAACACCGGGCGTCGAGGTCACCTACGAGGCAACGTTCGCGCCCGATCGTGATGGCAAAGAAGTGTGGACACCGTTTTCGAAGGACGGCCGGTTAGCGAACAGCGATGATGCGTGGACTAGCAGCGGCGAGCCTCTGGGAGGCGCAATTGCCGTGCGCTTTACGCTCGAACCGGGCGAAAAGCGAGTCGTTCCAATGGTGATTGCTTGGGATCTGCCTATCGTGGAATTCGGTGCGGGGCGCAAATGGTATCGCCGCTATACGGATTTCTATGGCACCAGCGGCCTTAGCGCCTGGGCCATCGCGCGTGACGGACTGAAGAATGCTTCGACATGGAGTGATGCGATCGACTCCTGGCAGGCGCAATATGTCAATGACGAAAGCAAACCGTTGTGGTACCGCGGTATGCTTTTTAACGAAATGTATGTTCTCGCCGACCTCGGGTCATTTTGGGGCCGCCTCACCGCCAGCCCGGACGCGGACCCGAAAATTCCGGCAGTTTATTCTTTCATGGAATGTTACGACTATCCTTACTACGAAACACTCGACGTTCGCTTTTACGGCTCAATGCCGCTGCTGAAATTCTGGCCAGAGCTCGAAAAAGGAGTGATGCGTGGATTTGCGTCGACAGTCCCGCAAGAAGCCAGCGAAAAGATGGAGTGGGTATGGAAAACCCAGCACTCTGGATCCTTAAACTTCCGAATCCGCAAAGCCAAAGGTGCCGTTCCCCACGACCTGGGAGTTCCAAACGAAGATCCGTTCGTGCAGATCAACCAATTCAGCTGGCAGGACACCAATGGCTGGAAGGATCTCAACGCGAAATTCGTTCTGATGATCTACCGAGACTTTGTGCTCACGGGCCGCAAGGACACAGGATTTCTCCGGGACACCTGGCCGGCCGTGCAAGAATCGCTGGCATATTTGCGTAAGTTTGATCGCAACGGCGACGGTTTGCCGGAGAACGAAGGGTATCCCGATCAGACCTATGATGAATGGGTCGTGCGTGGAGAAAGTGCCTATTCCGGCGGGCTGTGGCTCGCAGCGTTGCGGGCGGCGGAGGAAATTGCAAAGCAGCTTGGTGATTCCACCGCGGCGAGTCAATATCACGAGCTCTTTGCCAAGGGGCAGGCCAGCTACATCAAGAAACTTTGGAACGGTGAATACTTTCGCTACGACACCCAGAGTGAATATCGAGACGACATCCAAGCGGACCAGCTTGCGGGCCAGTGGTACTCCAATATGACAGGTCTCGGCGATATCGTCCCCGTTAACATGCAGCGGAGCGCATTGAAAAAGATCTTTGAGTTCAGCGTAATGAAGTTTGCGGACGGAAACATGGGTGCCGTCAACGGAATCGCTCCAGACGGCTCGCTGGTCACGACCAACGAACAAGTCCAGGAAGTCTGGACGGGGACCACGCTAGGATTAGCGGCGCTAATGCTTAGCGAAGGGATGAAAGACGAGGCCTTCCGCACCGCCTGGGGCATCTATCACACGACCTACGAAACCAAGGGCTACTGGTTCCGGACGCCCGAAGCCTGGGACATCACCGGGAATTATCGCGCGTCCATGTACATGCGCCCTGCAGCGATCTGGGCTATGGAGATGACGAAGCCGCCGGCGAATTAGGGTGTATCTTTGGAGAGACGATTCCATGCAAAAACCGTTTTGTCCTACTGCTTCTTCCGGCGCTTGTATTACCCGCATTTGGTCAGAGCAACTATGCGGTTATCGGAGGTACGTTTCGGGACGCGCAGCATCTGCCCATAGCTGGAGCCGCGGTCCAGCTGACGGCTGCGAGTACCGGCGCGGTCCGGCGTGTGGTAACGAACGAGCAAGAATTGTTTGAAGCGCCTGCGCTTTTGCCGGACGACTACGAGTTGAAAACGGAAGCGAACGGGTTGCTACGGTGACGCAGTCGGTGCGGCTGGAAGTTGGGCAGAAACTAGCGGTAGAAATCAATCTTAATGTAGGTGGTGTCAAGGAAGGCGTGAGTGTCACGGCGGGGAGCGAGGTGTTGCGCACGACCGACGCGAGCGTGGGGGAAGTCGTCGAGCCGAGTCGATTCGCGAATTGCCTCTCAATGGGCGCATGCTGATTGACCTGGTGCTCACTGTGCCGGGCGCGCATGTTGGTTTTGACGCGCAAACGGGGTCGATGAATCCGCTCTACTGGCGGCCGGGACAGCGGTCTGCAGTGGTTATTGGCGGCGGCCGCCCGAGCGCCAATGTTTTTCTGCTGGACGGCGCGACTAATACGGATCCGACGTTCAACACTCAGAATTTGAGTCCGTCACCGGACGCGGTCAAGGAATTCCACGTGGAAACTAGCAGCTATGCAGCGGATATGCGTGGTGCGGGCGGCGGGCAGATCAACATTGTCACGCATTCGGGTTCAAGCCAATACCGCGGAACAGTATACGGATTTCTCAGCAACGGAGCGCTGGACGCAAGCACTTTTGGGTCGATGGGGAACAATCACCTGGTGCAAAACAATTTCGGTGCGTCCTTCGGTGGGCCGCTGGTCAGGAAGAGTACCTTCTTCTTCGCCAACTACGAGGGCTTACGGCTGGCCCAAGCGGATGCTCAGATTTTGACGGTGCCGACGCGGGAGGAAATTCAGGGCGATTTCAGTATGAGCAACGTCAAGATCTACGATCCAACGACCGCAGTTGCAAATCCGAACTATGATCCGACCAAGCCGACAGGTCCTAACAATTTTCCGTACACGCGCACTCAGTTTCCCAGCAAGGTAATTCCGATGGACCGGACTAATGCATTGCTCGAAGCCTTCTTGGTGAAGTACGTCCCCAAGCCGAACATGATGGACCGAGGCGAATTCCGGGACGGTTTTGGGTGAGAATCCGGTGCGGGCGAATGCGACCGGGCAGCCTGTATTCGGCCCGGGAACGCACACCGTGGCTGCGTCGTTGACATCTGTTGTCCGCCATAGTACGCTGCGTACTATTATAGTACGCAGCGTATGGTCACACCCAATCGCAACTCGGCACTAGCGTTTGCCCTTCTCGGGTTGATCTGGCAGGAGGCGCGTTCCGGCTATGACCTGAGAAAATTCTTTTCCTCTACTCCGATGATTTCGTTCAGTGACAGTCCGGGGGCCATCTACCCCGCTCTGCGCCGCCTCGAACAACGCGGGCTCGTGCGGGCGCATGTGGCGGAGGGGCCCGGCCTCCGGCGTCGCAGGATTTTCGAATTGACTGCCCGGGGACGCGCGGAATTCAGGCGGTGGCAAACGCAACCGGTCATGCGGAACGACGTGGTTCGAAACCTGGACGCGCTCATGCTGCGGTTCGCCTTCATGGATCAGTTTGCCGAGAAAGGCGCCGCCCTCCGATTCCTGAAAGCCTTCCACAAAGAGCTTGCTGCATACATTCCAAGTCTTCGGAAATACCTCAAATCGAATCGAGAGTATATGCCCGAATCGGGCAGGCTTGCTCTCGAAAACGGTATCCGGGCTTATGAAACCCAGCTCCGGTGGACAAAAGACGCTATGGCAACATATGGACAAACCAAAGGAGAAGGGTGATGAGAATAGTGCGTGTCGTGCTGTACTGTCTTCTCGGCGGCCTGTCACTAACAACCATCGCTCTCGGAAACCGCGGTTTTGGTTGGTGCTGGCTTGCGGGAATCGTGCTGTCCGCTTCGTTTGTGCCGGTGGCCCTATTCGGGCCGCGTCGGGCGCTCTCTCAATTTGGCGCGATCGCGCCCGTGCTCCTGATTGTCACCGTTTTGTGCCTCTGGTCGGAAGCGCTGATCTTCGTGCAGGCGCCGGAAATCCAGCAACATGCCGTCCGAGACTTGGTTGGGGCATCGGTGATTTACCTCATCGTAGCAAGTGTGTTGGCTGTCCTGGCTGTGATTTTGAAACTGCCTCGTGTAGACGGTCGGAAGGTGGAGTTGCGCTCGGCAGACGGAGTAGCGTTGCTGGTCGTCGTCTGTGGCATCGCCTATGCCCTCTACTATTTGGTCTTCGGGGCCATTACGTACCGGTTTTTTACGAAGGGCTACTACCCCGATGCGCCTCAACTGGTTGCCAGGCTAGGCCTCTGGTTTTGGGTGATCCAAATTGGACGCGGAGTGCTCATGACTTTGGCCGTGCTTCCGGTGATCCGCACTCTGCGGATGACCCGCGCGCAGGCGGCCCTCGCCGTGGGCTTGCTGATCTGGGTGGCAGGAGGTGCAGCGCCTCTTCTGTTGCCGAATCCCTTAATGGGCCCTACCCTGCGCTCTATTTTCATAATAGAGATACTGACGGAGAATGTATCGCTCGGCATAACGGCAGTGCTGTTGCTTCGTCCGAAGCAAGCACGACTTGGAGGGGATTTGCCCGTAGCGGCCCCTGCTCATGGATGAGCGCCACGGGCGGAAGGCGGCGAAGAGGTCTCTTGTTCGAGGTTTGCCACATCGTTGGAGTGCATCTATGAACTACTGAAAATTGCATACCTTCAGTATGCCCGCCCTCAGATCCGCCTTGGCCGTATAACGGGTCATCAGTAATGGCCACACTCGGCATTTCGATTTGAGCCACGATGCGATAACTCCCGTATCGTCGGCAATCCGGAAGTAATTCGGTAGCTTCCGGATGCCCCGTAATTCGGGCACGATTCACCTAGGTGTGGCGTGGGCTGAGACTGGGTGCAAGAAAAGCGCTCATGTCAGTAGACCTCTGCACGTATCCCTAGAAGGGAATCGCCGCCTGCAGCCAAAAAGGATGCTGAGGCTTCCGTGCATAACCGGTAAGATTTGTACAAGAGGCCCGTAAATTCAGTCCGGGTTCGAAGCGCCTCGAGCCACGGGTCACGCACCATTCGTCAAGCTCACCTTCTACCATGTAGTCCAAGTAGTTCATTTAGCGACCCCACTGCGAGAGCTAAGTGATTGCGGCACCGCGTCTTAGCTTAGGATAGACATCGTTCGCAACGAGGAGGTCGTGGGTTCGAATCCCGTCTCGTCCACCAAGATTCTCCCCTCATTCGAATTAAATGCCTAAGAGCCGTTCGATGTGTTGCGGGCTTGGGCCGTGAATCAAATCCTCTCGCGTCGCAGGTGGTGAAGCCTTGACTAGGAGCACAGCAAAGACTTCGCTGATTCGAGCGCTTTCGAGGCCATTTTGTCATCGGCGAGTTTGCCGCGGGCAAAGTCACGCGTTCCGCCGCCCTTGCCGCCGACTTGCGCCAAGACTTTTTTCAAGAGTGCGCTCATGTCTTTCCCTGCTGTTGAATGCTGCGCAAAAATGAGGTGGCCGCATCCGAGTCTGGCAACAAGGGCAATGGAGTTTTCGAACTGCGCGACCTGCGTGGCGAAATGTCCCAAATACTCAGGCTCAATACTGTCGAAGACACGCGAGATGACGCGGAGGCCATTCGCACCCAGCGGTGTTGCGCGCACAGATTGAACGGCATCCGCCTCCGCGAGTTGTTGCAGAGCCGCTCGCGCTTTTTTGAAGTTTAGCTCCCGTTCGGCCGAAGAGCGCTCAATCGATGCCACGACTTCTTCCGGCGCACAGCTCAACTTATCAGCGGCTTCGCGGAGAAGGAGAAAGTCTCTCCTGGCCGCTCGTTCCGAGCGAGCGCCGCAGACGAATTCGACGCGCCAGTCCTGGCGAGTCTTGGTGCAGCGCCGGACCAACAGTGTTCCGATCTGGCCGGTGCGTTTTACGTGCGTTCCCCCGCAGGGTTGCAGATCAGCGCCTTCGATTTCGATGGCGCGCAGAATTCCGGAGCGATCAACTTCTTTGCGAACACCGACCTGAGCCAGGTCTTCGGCCGTGCCATAGCGCACGGTGACAGAACGATCTTCAAAAATGACATGATTGGAGGCGCGCTCCGCTCCTTCCAGGACTTCGTCGGATGGTTCAGGGCCGCGCAGATCAATTGTGCTCAGGTCAGCTCCCAGATGAAAAGAGACCGTGGGGCGGCCAAACCGCTCCAGAAACATCGCCGAGAGCAGGTGCTGGCCCGTGTGCTGCTGCATGTGATCGAAGCGGCGCGGCCAGTCAATGCAGCCGTTCACCGGCCCGCGTTCGAGCGGGCGGTCCACGACGTGAACGACTTCCTCGTCCTCTTCCCGAACACCGAGAACCGCAGCCTCACCGAGACGCCCCAAATCGTGCGGCTGTCCGCCCGAAGTTGGATAAAAAGCCGTGCGATCCAGCACGACCTCAAAGGCCTGTAGCATCGAATGCACCACCGGGTCACAACTCAGCACTTCGGCAGTAAATTCTTTTTCAAACGCGTCGTCGTAGTAGAGCCTGCGTGTTCCCATAGGCCTCAATTCGTGAGCGCGCGCTGCCAAGCCTCGGCGTATTTGTAACCTGTGCCGGTATTGAACAGCACCACAGACTCATCGGGCTTGATCCAGCCTACCGAGGCCAGCTTGCGCGCCGCAACTACGGTCGCAGCCCCTTCGGGGGCCGCGAAGATTCCTTCCAGCGATGCTAACTCCTTTCCTGCGTGAAGCATCTCTTCGTCGGTAACTGTGAGCGCGGTTCCGTGCGTTTGCTGGAGCATGCGAAGGATCAAGAAATCGCCCAACGGCCCCGGCACCCGCAGGCCCGAAGCCAACGTCGCGGCATTTTGGAAGAATTCCGAGCAGGGGCGTTGCGCTTCCCAGGCTTTCACGATGGGAGCGCACCCTTCCGCCTGCACCGCCACCATGCGCGGCCTTTCCCCGCCGATCCAGCCCATTTCCTGCATCTCATCAAACGCCTTGCACATGCCGATGAGGCCGACGCCTCCGCCCGTAGGATACAGAATCACATCAGGGAGCTTCCCTCCAAACTGCTCCCACAGTTCGTAGCCCATGGTTTTCTTGCCTTCGACGCGGTAGGGCTCTTTGAGCGTCGAAACGTCATACCAGCCCTCGCGGTCTTTGCGCTCTGCGACATACTTTCCGCAGTCGGAAATCAGGCCGTTCAGCTTGACGACCCGCGCCCCGAAGGCTTGACACTCCATTACATTAGCCACGGGCGTATCTGCGGGCATTACGATCACTGCTTCAAGACCTGCTGCTGCCGCGTAGGCAGCGAGAGCTCCCCCGGCGTTTCCCGCTGTCGGTGCGGCCAGAATTTTTGCGCCGAGGCGCTTGGCGCGCGTGACGGCCGCGGTCATGCCGCGCGCTTTGAAGGATCCCGTGGGGTTTAAGCCCTCGTCCTTGACGAATAGCCGCCGGAGACCCATGGCCACCCCCAAGCGGGCAGCAGGGACGAGCGTCGTCATACCTTCGCCTAACGTGACCGGCGGATCGTCCGGCAGTACCTCCGCGTATCTCCAGAGCGTCGCCGGGCGCGAGGCCAGGTTCTTTAGAGTAAGCGTTTCGGCGGCTCGTCGAAGATCATAACGTGCCAGCAGGGGTTTGCCGCAGGAGCAAAGGTGCTGCTCAGTTGCGCCGTCATATTTTTTCCCGCAGGCTGAGCACTCGAGTTCACGAACATTTGTCGTTGCGGTCATGGAAGAAAGTCTAGCACAGCCGCTTTTCACTGCTCTTGGACGTCGCGCGCGGGCTTAGATTTCCAAACGCCACCAAGATTCACGATACAATTATCTTATGGCCGTTCGCCTGATCGCGCTGGATATCGATGGGACGCTCCTGGACAGCCGCTGGCACCTTCCGGAAGCAAACCGCGCCGCCATCGCCGAAGCCACGCGCCGCGGGATCGAAGTCGCGCTTGTGACGGGCCGCCGCTACGATTTTGCCCTTCCCGTGGCGCGCAAGATTGATTCCCCGCTGACGATGATCGTCAATAATGGTGCGCTCATCCGCTCGCGGGTCGGCCAGACGCACTTGCGGCATTTGCTTTCGCAGG
>WNFO01001646.1_pt1 | contig 17851 bp, 13 predicted proteins | sample 5400251 | NCBI WGS metagenome assembly WNFO01 (sample SAMN13153354, study PRJNA577476) | soil metagenome | isolation source: 100 cm saprolite under Madrone tree | place: USA:California | collected 2016-06-14
TCAATTGGTGCGCACGGACAACCGGCCGCACCTGTTGCTGCCCGCCAGTGGCCCGCGCGAGCATGCCTGGCGATACGCCTTGCGCAAGATCCAGGATCTCAAGGGCTGAAACGACCATTTTTCACGCCGGATTCAGGTTTATATCTAGTGGCTCTAGCTCTCCCCCGTTCAAGTTCCTGACATACCCGTGCTGGTTCTCCGAATCCGCACTGACTCGGACCGCGAGGTGTTCGGTAAAGGGGACGTTGACGACCGCGCGCGCGACGACGCGGTTACGTTCGCCAAATCCAACTTCATACGACTGCGTGAACTCGTCGGTGGGCTGGTTCCGGATGACGTTGATGGCGCCACCGATTGCACTGTGGCCGAAGAGTGACGCCTGTGGTCCCTTGACGACTTCGACGCGGTCGACGTCGAATATCGCGTTCACCGAATTTCCAGCGGTGGCGCGCCCCTGGAATACGCCGTCGACGTACATCGCGATCGAGGATTCATCAGCGAATCCGTACTGATTGCTGGAGATTCCGCGCATCGATGAGTTACGAAGATAACCGTAGTTGCTGCCTGAGACGTAGTTTGGAACGAGCAGCGCAACATCGCTGAAGTCCTTCACGTGGACGGCCTCAAGCTCGCGGGATTCCACGGCGGCGATTGCCAGCGGCACATCGATAAGCCTCTGCGCCCGATATGTTGACGTGACAATGACCTCGGCAAGGTCGGAATCCCGACCGCTCGGGGGGTCTGCGGATCCGTGCTTCGCTCGCGCAGTCAGTTGATCGGATGGATGATCCGCTGCGCCAGCCTTGTCGGCCTCGCTTGCCTGAATCGCGATGGCACCGCTTGTTACCTGACGAAAGTGCAATCCGGAGCCCCTCAATAGGCGGATTAAGCCTTCGTTGATCGTGAACTTTCCTTCGACGCCGTCGGTGTTAGCGTGCTCGATTCGCGCAGCGGAACCTAGGATCTGCACGTGAGCCTGCTTGGAGAATTCGATCAGCGCTGAGGAGAGTGTCCCCGCCGGGATACTGAAATCGACAACGTGATCCAGGTTCGCGGCTGAAGCCTGGGGCGCGTTCGTTGTAGATACCGTAACGAGAAAAGCAACGAACAGTGTGATCGTGCGTGCAGCTTTGCAGAGAGAGGTCACAGCGGCTCTCGATGTCGCCCTTTTGTGAGGGCTTTGTCAGATAGGACGAACGACGGGCGCTAAACGGAAGGGCGTGTGCCAGAAACAGCGGTGTCAGTGCGGCGCGGCGTTGTCAATACTAGCCAGCGATACGCCGCCGGACTCCCGAATGACGCGCACAGGCAGGGCGGCCGGCAAGGACTGCAGCCATCCATCAATCGAATCCGTAAATACGGTCCCCGTGAACGTGAGTCCCGCGACCGACGAGTCGCGGATGACGATGGGCCGATCCGAGTAACGATTGATGTCGGCGACTACCGATGCCAAGGGGGCGCTGACATACTCAAGCCGTCCCTCGCGCCAGGCGATAGTCGCTGTCGCATCGACCGACGACAGGGTCGCCGCGGCGGTCGCGGTGAAATAGACGAGTTGGTATCCGCTCGCGACGCGCCAGCTCGCGTTGGACGTCTGCGTACGGTCTGGCCCCTCGGCTTCGACGGCAACAACGCCGTCCTGCACCGTGACGGAAACGCGATCGAGCTCGTGCTTTACATCGAATGCGGTGCCAACGGCGGTGACGTTCAAACTTCCGGCACGCACGACGAATGGGCGCTTTCGGTCCGACCGAACCGTGAAGTATGCTTCGCCTGGGTACAGTTGCAGTCGGCGCTGGCCGCGACGAAAATCGACCGTCACCGTCGTTTTAGGCCCGAGGTCCACAAAGGACCCATCCGGCAGGGTCACGGTGCGATGCGCCGTACCCGCGGACGCCGCGAGCGAGACTGTCTTCTCGTTGATACTCCATCCCCAGAAGGCAGCGATCCCAATGACGCACGCACAGGCCAGGGCGATAGCCCAGCGAGAACGGCTGCCGCTGTGGAACAGCCGCACCAGGCCATCGATCGCTGAACCCCGTGAGCTAGCCTCCCGCCAGCGGTGGGCGCCGGCTCCCAGTAGGACGTCGGTCTCCAAAGGTGTCGGGTAGGCTTTGTCGAATAGACCCCAGAGCGTTTGGACACGCCTGAACGCGTCGGCGTTCGCTGGATCCTGGTCGCGCCAATGCAGCCAGGCTGTGAGTTGCTCTTCGGAATCAGGCTCATTTCGCAGTCGCACCAACCACTCACTCGCCCGGCCGAGCCTGAGGATCTCGTTCTGGTCATTCACAGTCACGACGGAAGCTCCATCATTGCCTTGTAGGCAGCGTCCTGACTGCAACCGTCGAGTCGCAGCCTGCAATAGAATACGGTCCGCGTCACGTAGACGCGTACCATCCTGGGTGTCAGATCCATGGCAGCGGCGATGTCCGCAATGGATCGATCAAGAAATTTATTCATGGCGAAGGCCGTCTGGTAACTTGGCTTGAGTTCGGCGATCGCTTGCCGAACGAGCGCCAGATCCTGTTGAGCCGTAACCTCATCTTCCGCGGAGACCGCGACCGCTGGCTCGTCGAACAGGTCAAGTCGCTCGATCCGGTCTTTGCGGTTGCGACGACGAATCCGGTCGATTGCCAGGTTTGCCGCGATTCGAAATAGATAGGACCGCAGAAAACTGACCGCCTCCGGCCGGTCGAGTTGCAGCAGCTTGATGTAGGCTTCCTGCGCGACCTCGCGAGCCTCACTCTCGTTCGACAGGTGCGTCAGCAGAAAGCTGATCAGGGCCCGATTATTTGCCCTGAAAAGCTCCGAGACGGCCTCGTTGTGGTTCGCCGACGCCGACCGCCCAGAAGACTCCCCCGAGTTGTTGAATTGCGGCATTTTGAACATGGAGCGACTGACCTGAGGGCACGGTTCGGCCAGGGTCAATTCATCTATACAGTAGACGAACGAAGCGCGTAATTTGGAAGTATTCCGGCCTGATTGCTCAGCAAGCTATCTTAGCGTCTTGCGCGCGTCGTCAGCGTCAGCACCAGAACCGCCGCAATCAGGAAAAATCCTGTCCCGGCCGTCAGTGCGATCGCCGGCCCAAGTCCTGCAGCGGTGCCGAACCCTCGCTCGCTCACCAACGCGACCGACGTGGGGCCGAGACCCGCGCCGAGCGCGACATTCAGGAAGAAACTCACCGCCATCGCGAAGCCACGTTGCCGGTTCGGCACCACGTCCAATATCGAGGAGAAGCCGCAGGCCGTGACGATTCCCGATAGGGCGAAGTACAGTGGCACGGCGGCCATGACGACCTTGACCTGCGCGGCATCGATGGCCCAGCACACCGGCAAGATGACGAGGCTCGAGACGAGGCAAACGCCCAGCTTGCGCGACCAGCGCCCGCCGCGGCCGACGCGGTCCGAGAGCCAGCCCCCGAACAGGACGCCGCCGCCGAAGCCGATTGTCAGCAGCAGCCCCAGCTGCAGGCCCACCTGAGCCGGATCGCGACCAAAGTCGCGGATCAGCAGCGTCGGCGCCCAGGCGCCGACGGCGTTGTCGACAAGTGATGCCGTCGCCACGACGAGGTAGATCGGCGCAACGCGCCACACCGCAGCGTGCCGACCCGATGCACCGCCGGCACCGGAGGCATCCGGTGCGATGGCGGCTCGCCGTTCCGGCTCCCGGATAGCCAGGATTGCGAGCGACCACAGGAGCCCCGGCGAGCCGATCACCAGCAAGACCAGCCGCCAAGGCGCAATGAGCGCGATGGGTGTTCCGGCGAACACCCCCGCTTCGACGAGCTGCAGCGCACCGCCGCCGATCAGGATCGAGGCGCCGTTGCCGATCGCGATGCCGCTCAGATAGCTGCCTACGGCCAGACCACGGCGCGACGGAGGGAAATAGTCACTGATCAGGGAGATTGCGGACGGTGACAGCACCGATTCGCCGAGTCCGACCACAACGCGCGCCGCGAATAGCCCGCCGAAGCTGCGGGCGAACCCGCACGCCACCGTGCCGATGCTCCACACGACTACACCAAAGAAGATCAGGTTGCGGCGCGAAGTCCGGTCGGCAAGCAGCCCGAAGGGGATGCCGGCGATGCCGTACACAACGGCAAAGGCGGTTCCAAGCAACAGGCTCACTTGGGTATCGCTGATAAGCAACTCACGGCGGATGGGATCGACGAGCAGGCTCAGCACCTGCCGGTCCGTGTACGAAAGGATAGCGGTGCCGATCAGGATCGCGACGACCGACCAGGCGCAGGAACGTCGCGGGTATCCCGCAGCGTCGTCGGAAGGAAGCAGGCTGCGCACGTTGTCGGACGTCGAGCGCTCCCCATGCGCAGCCATTTGCCGTGGCCCGTTAGAATTTGTAAGCCGCATCCACTCCGATGGTCCGCGGCTGGTTGGTCGCGATCCGGTTTAAAATGGAGATGTTCGCAGACAGCGCGCCCGTGTCGCTGAGGAGAGCGTGTTTGTTTGACACGTTGTCCACGAATAGCGATGCCGACCAGCTCCGGTCCTCGACTCCGAGGCGCATGCCGATGATGTCGTAGGACGGGAGCGTATTGCGCGTGAAGGTGATGTCCTCGATCGAACCGACGTAACTGTTATTGAGCCGCGCGACGAAGTTCATGGTGCCTGCGAGCGGCGTCCGGTATGTCAGATTGGTGTTCGCCGTCGCCTGCGGAACGTCCAGCAGACGTTGTCCCGCGACAACACCCGCGAGGGGCACGCTTGTCGTGTTGGTCGCGTGCGTGTAGCTGCCATTTTGCGACAACACCAGCCCCGGTGCGAGGATCAGGGCAATCTCCAGCTCCGCACCGTAGGCTCGCGCCTTGCCGGCGTTGGCCGTGAACTTGAAGCCACAACCAGGGGCGACCTGCTGCTGCACGCTAGACCAGTCGATGTAGAACACGTCCCCGGCGATCGAGACGCGTCCGCCCAGGAACCGCAGCTTCTCACCCAGCTCGTAATTCCACACGCTGTCGGGCCCGAATTGCGTCGGGCTCGCAGCCGGGCACGGCGGCGACGGGATCGGCGAATTGGGCCCGCCGGGGCGGAAGCCCTTGGAGACTGTGCCGTACACCGTCGTGTTGTCGTCGGGAATGTAGGCGAGGTTCAACTTCGGCGTGATACCCGAGTTGGACGCGAGCCCGTAGAGCGGGGCACTGGTGCCGTTGGCGGAAACGCCGCTCACACTCGTCACCGAATTGCTGTGATAGGTGTAATACCGTGCCCCAACGGTCGCCTTGAGGGATCTCGGCAACTGATACGACACCTCGCCGAATGCTGCGTACTGGTCGATGTCGAGCTTGCGATGATTGTCCGCGAGGTTGGTCGTGCCGAAGTCGGCGTTGAATCCGTTGTTGGTAGCTGGGTAGAAAGAGTAGACGTGGGATGTCGCTCCGTAGCCGGCCCAGTAACCGCCGGCCAGCCATTGCAGCGGCCCGCTGCCGGTCGAGGTGAGGCGCAATTCCTCGCTGTACTGCCGCGTGTAGTCGTCCTCACTGATCGTTCCCGCCCCGAGTCCATACCAGGTGCCGCCTGCCTCGGTCACCGTGGCCGTGCTTGAGAACGGCCAGTTCGCCGGAGGGCCGAAGAACCCGCCGATGTAGAACTGCATGGCCTCGGAAATGTCCTGGGTCTGGTTCTGCTGGCGGTCCCAGTCGGCCGAAGCGGACACGAGCTGGAAGGAGTCGAAGTCGTATTTCAGGGTCAGCGTGTACAGGTTGAACCTATCCGAGAAGGGCTCCGCGACGTCGAACGGCTGGTAGTGCGCCTGGTTCTGCGGGGGACCATCGATCGTGTTCGGGCCGTCTTGGGTAATCTCCTGATGCATGTACCCGGCCGTGACGCTAAAGCGGTCGTTCGGCTGGGCGAGCAGAGACGCGCGCCCTCCACGCAGGTCTTCCCGGTTGGAACGCGAGATCTGTGGCCCCGCCGGGACGGCCGCGACGTTACCGCGCGCGGTACTGTTGTTGACCTCGATGGGGAAGGGATTCAGCACCACGCGGTCGGTCCAACCGTCGATGCGCTTGTTCGTGCCGACGAGTCGTAGCGCGACCACGTCCTGCATCAGAGGCACGTTCAGCATGACGTTCTCGGTGTGGTTGAACCCACCACCGGATGTCCCGGAGCCGATGCCCTCGACGTTCGACGCGAAAGTCCGCGGGTTCGGCTGGTTGGTCACGAGCTTGATCGTGCCGCCCATCGACCCGGCGCCGTACAGCGTGCCCTGTGGCCCGCGCAGCACCTCGACGCGATTGAGGTCAAAGAGGCTCGGGTCGATCACGGTCTTGCCGTTTTGGGCCATCGCGGCTGGGGTCAAGGCGGCATCGTCCAGGTAAAAACCGACGGTAGGCGACTCACCACCCGTCGAGGTCAGGCCGCGCATCTCAAATTCCGTTTGCCCGGGACCGGATGTCTTGAAGGAGATGCCGGGCACCTGTTGCGCGAGGGTGAGCATGTCCGTCACGCCTTGGGCCTGCAGAACAGTACCCTCGATGGCCGTCACGCTGATCGGAGTCTTCTGGACGGTTGATTCGCGCTTCTCAGCGGTGACTACCACCTCTTCAAGAGTGTCTGCCGCCGCGCCGGCGGGTGCCGTGCCGGACCCGGACTGCGCAGCTCCCTGATCCGCCCATGCGGCGCCTGCGAGCACCGACGCGCCAATTATCGTCGCGCCAAGCGCAGCCCGAGGGGTCCGCGCAACGCGCGCCATTTGCACGAGAATTCGCTCCGCCGTCATGGTAGCTCTCCCCCTGTGAGCGGCTGGCAATGGCCCGGTGTACGCCCGCGACCATTGGTGCCGCGTTTTTGCCTAGGCGCGGACGACGTCGGCCGCGCCACCATTTGTTAGTACATTCGAGTTGTACTTCATGATCGCGCCGTGCCGCCCCGTCCGGTCACGCTCGAGTTCGTAGACGTCCCCGTTCGGACCCCGGCGTCGGTCTGTCACCGACGCGATAGCTGCCCGATCTTCGGCGTCGAGGCGCAATGCGTCAATGCGCGCGTGGGCCGGCAGGTGCGCCGTGCTCGTAGCACCCACGATAGCCGCAGCAACCTGCGGCAAGTCAAGCACGGCACGGGTTGCCGCGGAGGCGATGTCGGAGCCCTGGTTGCGCGCAATGCCCGCAAGGACCGTCAACAACTCCTGGAACAGAGCCCAGCCTCCGAAGTCATCGATGATCAGCTTGTATTTGATCAACGACCGGTTCGGCAGCGAGGCGGGAGGCTCCGGCCGGCCAAGCCAGCGCTCCGATAAAAACCCTCCGCACACGGTTCCGTAGCACAACACCGCGATTCCGTGATTGCGACAGCAAGCCACCATCGCCGCGCGTGGCCGATCGTCGACGAGTGAATACTGGAGCTGGTGCGCGGCGATGGGCACACCCGCAGCGAGGAGCTCTTCGAGGTGCGGCGTGTCAAAATTTGTCACCCCGACACGCGCGATCTTGCCCGCGCGCCGCAGTCGATCCAGCTCGAAGGCTGTCTCCACGTACCGCGGAACGGCGAAGTCCCACCAGTGAAACTGCACGAGGTCGAGACGCTCCAAGCCGAGCCGCGTCAGGGATCGATCGATGATGGATTCGACGTAGCGACGGTCGACGGTCTTCAAGACAGACAAATCGGGTACGAACTTCGTATGCACCTGGACCTGCTTGGCCAGGGAGGGGTAAGCGCGGAGGAAAGAACCGATCAGCTCTTCGACGCCGGTGTAGATATCGGCGCAGTCGAAGGTCGTGATGCCGGCCTCGACGAACTGCACCATGTCCTCGCACGCCTGGTCGGAATCGATCGCGCCGTGGCCGCCAGCCAAGTGCCAGCCACCCTTGATCAGGCGGGACACCAAGTAGCCGCAGGGCAGGGAATACCTGGGAATCACTTGGTGCAGCCGTCGGGTTGCGCGACTGCCGTCACGTCGGCACGGCGAAAATACCGCCGCCCGGTTCGCGTAATTCGGAACCGAGTAGGGCAATGAGGGTCCGGACAGGCGACCTCGGCGTCCGTTGACATCCAGTCATGCGGATCGGTCATGCGCTGCTTGGCTGGCAGCAGCGGCAGCAGTGCAGCGAGCGAGTAGATGGAGAACCCCTGCTCAGGAGGCAGCTTCAGCATTTCGCCGTGCAGCTCGAAGTAGTCACCCACGCGCGCACCGCAGTAGATCGGCCGATCGGTCGGACCGACGACCTCCACCCTGAGGTCGTAGAGTTCGAAGCCGCCGTCGGTGGCTGGCGCGGGCGATTCGTTCACGGTGGTTGTCATAGCACGCAACATTACTATGTGCGGCACGTGCGGCGCTATTTCAGTCGCAGGGACTCACTCGTGGTGGCGCAGGCAGGATCGGTGGGCCAAAGGTCCGCGTTGAAGTACTCCGCCAATCCGTACCCGCGAAGCACTCTCGATCTATCCGCCACCTCGATCCGCACGACAGCGTGTAATACCAGCGGAATGATGCTGAAGTCTCGACGTGCCTGCGGCGCATCACGGCGCCCCCACGACCTACGGATCGCGCTGCGCTCGACTGTGACGTCCGCGCTCAGCGAAAGCACAGAATCCCGCCACGTGACGTTCCAGCTCGTTGCGATGTCGTCTTCGTCAAGAACCAGATGTCCCAGGACACCGTCGCGTAACAGGTGGTCGTTGCCCGCGGCGTCCACGTAGACGCAGAAGCAGTAGTCTGCGATCGGCTGACCCCGCGCATCGACTGAGTAATACCCAAACAGCCCGCCACCGTCCTCCAGGTACAAAGTCGTGTAGACGTACATTTGCCTGGGTTCGACGCAGTGGCGCCTTTCAATCACCCGCGGGTGGTCGAAGAACACCTTTCCCTGCAACGAAATCGTGCGATTCCGGTACCTCACTTCGCCGTGTGCGTCCCCCATCGATTCCCACATCGCGAATACGCAATACGGCAGTAAGCAGTCGGGCAGGACGCTGACGTACTGGAGCTCGAACTGTAGATCAGCCTCCAGATCCCCGTCGTCCGAGCGGAAGTGGCACGCAATGCCGGGCCAACCGCGCAGACTGAAAATCTCGCGACCACCAGCTGCGAACCTGATATCCATCGCATGTGGGTCCGAGACGACGTCGTTCGCGGGATGTACTCCGGAAGGCACCCAAAGAAGCGCGCCCTCACGCGTCATCACTTCGAGGTGTAGCTGAAGGTACGCGGGGTTCGGGACACGCTCCACGGCTCCAGCATTGAACCCTCCACGTTGGAAGCCGAGACGGACGGCGGGGACCTCGTCGCTTGCGAAGCGGCAGAACGCCCAGTTTCCCTCGGATGGGAAGCGGGTGGAGTCGATCAGGTAGTCCTGCTGCCCAACGTTCGAAGCCGCAGTGGTGGCGCCGACGAGGCTAGCGAACGCGGCGCTTTGATGCCGGCTACCAGTCACCGACGGATCCGTCTGCATAGAACACGCGCTGCGGCAGCTCCTGTTCGAAGGGATGCTTTGCAATGGCCTTCTCGTCGACGTCGACTCCGAGACCGGGCTTGTCGGAGGGCGTTACCGTGCGAGTCTTCTCGTTCAACGGGTGGGAGTCATGTACGACATCGGAGCGCCACGCAACGTCATCACTCACGGTTTCGCAGATGACGTAGTCCGGCTGTGAAAAGCCAAACTCGAACGAGGCGGCTGTGCTGATTGGCCCCTGTGGGTTGTGCGGCGCGAGCGCGATGCGGTGGGCTTCTGCCAACGCCGCGATCTTCCTCGCGGCGGACAAGCCGCCGCAGTGCGTGATGTCGGGCTGTGCGACCTCGCATCCCCGGGCAGCAAACAGGTCCCTGAACTGTGCTAGATGCGTAAGTCTCTCGCCGGTGGCGATCGGGGTCGACACCGCTGCGTTTATCCGGCTCAGCGACTCGATCGACTCGGGCCAGCACGGTTCTTCGAGGAAGTAAAGCTTGTAGGGTTCCAGCGCCTTGGCGAACTGCATCCCCATAGCGGGCGACGGACGCGCGTGGCAATCAACCATAATGTCCACGCTCGGGCCAACCGCCTCCCGCATACGGGCGACGGCCTGCTCGGCTGCCAACACTGGTCCTATTCCCTCCAAGGGGCTGGTCGGTGGAACCGCCATCGACTTGAACGCTGAGTAGCCATTCGCTACCGCCTCGCGCGCGAGGTCGCCAAATCGAGCGGCGTTGCTGACGGGCGTCTCGTAGAAGTCTTCCATCCGGCCGCCGCCAAGATGGCAATAGAGGCGAATGTAGTGCCGCACCGACCCTCCCCAGAGACGATGGCAGGGCACGCCAAGCGCCTTGCCGGCTATGTCCCACAGCGCGATGTCGATCCCGGACATGGCCGTCGAGCGGACGATCCCGGAGCTGTGCCAGAAATGCTGTCGAAACATCATCTGCCAAAGATGCTCGATCCGTCGCGGGTCCTCTCCGATGAGCAGCGCCGCAAGGTCTTCCAGGGCGCCGACGATTGAGCGCGTATGCCACTCGAGCGTCGCCTCGCCCCAGCCGCTGAGGCCCGGTTGGTCCGTCTCGACCTTCACGAACACCCAGTTGCGCATCCGGGCGTTACAGACCAAGGACTTGATCGCAGTGATCTTCATGTGCTTGTCACCCTGTCGAGTCGACACCGGCCGGGGTTGAGACGAAGGGCGGAACTTCGAGACCCGGGACCTCGACTTGATAGGAAAATACGCCGCCTGCAAAGGGCTCCATTTTCAGCTGTTCTGGCCTCAAGGCGAAGCGCGCACTCGTCACATACAACGTGCGTCGATCGTGACCGCCAAAACAGCATGCCGTCGGCTGGGAGACAGGGATTCGCACGATTCGGTCGAGTCGGCCGTCCGGGCTGATCCGCGCCACGGCGCCGGCACCCCAGCGCGCGTTCCAGATGAAACCATCACGATCAACTGCGGCGCCGTCCGGTATTCCGAGGCCGTCGAGGTGGCAGAATTGACGCCGCCCCGCGACCGTTCCCGCAGCGCAATCGAAACCGTACGCGTACAGCCACCCGTCACAGGAATCGGCAATGTACAGCGTGTTGCCTTCGGGGTTCCAGCAGATGGCATTCGGGCAACCGAGAGCAGCCTCGAACGAGCTGGCGGTCCTGGCGTCGACCCTGTAGATCCGTCCGGTGTTCTCCGAAATGGCGAGCGGCGCGCCGTCGTCACTGATGTTATTGGGCATCGTACCCACCCAGAGGCGCCCCGCGCGATCGCAACGGCCGTCGTTGAAGCGCATAGAGCTCATTGACTGGGGAAGCGAAAACACGCGAGTTGATGTGCGTGTCGACGGGTCGAAGCGCACGATATCGCTCTTGCCGTGCACGAGCAGACCGCCCTCGGCTACCGGATTTAGACCCGTGACCAAGCCGGCGAAGTCCCAGAAGTCGACCTGTCCACTGTCCAGACGCCAATGGAACACGCGGCCGGGTGCGATCACGTCTATCCAGTAGAGTGTTTCAGTGGCGTCGCACCAAAGCGGTGTCTCACCCAGCTCGTTGCGACAGTCGATCGTTAGCGCTGCCTCGTCAGCTATTGCGGTCATTCGTCGGCCTCACAGGATCGACACCTGAAAGTCGAAGTGTTGTTCGAACGTATCGTTCGGCTCCAGGACAAGAAAATCCTCGGCGGCCGCATGATTTGGGTACGGATTCAGTGCGTCGGTCGCGTGGCAGATGGGCTCGAAGCAGAAGAAGCTCTCTGCGCTTGGGACCCACATCACCACGTGCCGCAGCCGCGGTAGGGTGTCCAGTTCGACCCGAACCCGACGATCCGGCCACTCTATCGTTGCGCTGCCATCCCAGCCTGCGTACTCGGCGGCCACCGGAAGCCCCGCCACATTGGTACCCTGACAAAAGGCGTCAGCGAGAGGATTGCGCTCTGTGTCCACTGGCATCAATTCTGGATCCCAACGCCAATGGATTGGAAGGTTGGCTGTTACCCGGGCGCGATTTCGGTCAGCGAAATAGGGATGAAGGCCCAATCCCATCGGGACGGACTGAGGGCCATCGTTGCGAACCGATAGCGTTATTCGCAGACGATCCGCAGCTACGGCGACTGTCTGGGTGCAGCTATACCGAAGCGGCGCATCCACGTCCGCGTCGAGCGACATGACCGCAGTTCGACGGTCCAGGTGGACCAAATCCCACGGTCGGGTCCAGCCGTCCCCATGTGAGGAGTGCCTCTCAGGAAGCGCATTGAGAGGGAAGCGATAGGGACGCCCGCCGAACGAGAATCGCCCGTCGCGGAGCCGACCGCCGTAGGGAACGAGCGGGAAGCAAGCAGTCCCCAAGGCGCACACGGACCGCTGCGTTCCATCAATGGCCTGCCGAAGGATGTCTACCAGTGTTTCACCGACCCGGACATCAAATCGGGTCAACGCGCCGCCACAATCCGGCGCAACGCCGACCGTCAGGGCGCCGTCCCGCAGGAAGATTCGACGCAGGGGCTTCACGCACGCCCGTGCGCAATCGGCCGGCGGCGCGGCGCAGGAAGAGTCCATGCGCAGCACGCAAACCCCGACCAGGGTTTTCTCAACGGGACCGGCCGGACCATACTGACGACACGGCCTGGGCCATTTGTTCAAGAGTGAACTTGATGTCGTCGGGTGAGTGCGCCGCCGAAATAGAACACTGCTTCGTGGCAATCGGCACGAAGAACACGCCCCGTTCGATCAGCGCGCGCCGCAGCAGTACGTCCCGCTCAAAGTCATGGTGCTCCATGATGTCGTGAAGATCTGCGGGCTCGTGCGGCATTAGATAGTAGGAGAAGGCAGAGCCTTGGCGCGCGATCGATGCCGTCACGCCATGGGCTGCAAAGATGTCCCGCAGGCCCTGCTCCATTTGCCGACCGAGTTCCTCGACGTGCGCGTACACGCGGGAACGATTGGCGAGGAGGTATTCGATGGTGCGAATCGCCGCAGACACACCTACAGGGTGCCCGTTGTAGGTGCCAGCTACAAAAGGCCGCTTCGCCGGGTCCTTGTGGATGATGTAGTCCATGTACTCACGCTTCCCGCCGACGATCGCGAGCGGGAAGCCGTTGGCGACCGCCTTGCCATACGTCACGAGGTCTGGTGTTACGCCGGAGATCTCGCTGTAGCCACCCAGTGCATGCCGGAACCCCGTCTTCACCTCGTCGAAAATGAGCAAGAATCCAAATTCATCCGCCAACGCTCGCAGCCCTGCCAGATAGCCAGCCCGCGGGCGGACCACACCGATGTTCTGCAACACAGGCTCGGTGATCATTGCCGCTACGGGGTAGCGGCGAGAGACGTAGCGGACGGACTCGAGGTCGTTGAAGTTGACAGGGTGGATGAAGTGAGTTGCCTCAATCGTCGTCCCGGCACCGCTGGGGCGCAGGGGGTACTCCCCGGGCGAGACGCGTGGACCAATGTCAGTCAGGGAATTGAAGACGTTGCACGCGAGGTCGTCGTGATTGCCGTTGTACCCGCCCTGCACAACTATGATGTGCGACCGACCCGTGACCGCGCGGCCGAGCCGTATTGCCACCGAGTTTGCTTCGCTGCCCGTATTCTGGAGAGAGACCTTCTCAGCGACGCGAATATTCTTGCACACCAGCTCTGCGAGACGGCCTTCCAGAATCGCAGGACCTGCGCCGTAGAGGCTTTCACCGCTGCGCAGTACGTCAATGACCGCTTCATTGATCGGGGCGAAGTTGTGACCCAGGAAGAACGGCGCAAAGGCGGCGTGGTAGTCGACATATCGTTTTCCATCGATGTCCCACAGGTAGGCGCCCTGGCCTTTGACGAAGGCAATCGGCGGGTCAATTATTCGGTTGGTCGAGCTCACTCCGCCCGGAATGTAGGCGCTGTTGTGCGCCACAAGAGATGCAAGTCCGCTGCTCTCTGTTGCTGTCATGGTGTGCTCGTCGCTGGGTTCTCTGGCGCTGCATCGGGGTGTGGCTCCCGCCTTTCGATGTAACGTTACAAGAACGGCGCAGCCTTTTCAATCTGATGGCTGGGGTGCGCAACCGCGGAGCCGCACGCGACAGTGGCATGGTGGCGTGCAGATTGCCGAATCCGGACAGGCCCCCGAAGGATCGTTGGTAGCGCGCAACGCACAGTCGAGTGCGGCGCGAGGCATGTTGACAGCTCGGAACTGTTACGTTAAAAGTAGCCATAGCCGAGAAAACCCCCCGTCCGCGCCCCGCACTGACCTGCGATGCGGGCGAGGAACTAGGGGTTAGGTTCTGGCGCGCGGGTGTAACGTTACAATCTCAAACCGGTTGCGCGTGCGATTTCAGATGGGGAGGAAGGTGCAGCGATGAATAAAGATACCTGGGGCAGGAATCGCAAGTCCGTGCGCTTATCGGCGCTGCTGCAAGGGCTGACCTTGGTGGGCCCCTTGCTGGCAAGCACGCCCGCGGTCGCTGAGGAGAGCGCCTTGGAAGAGGTGATAGTCACCGTCGAGAGGCGTGAGGAAAACGTGAGAGACGTGCCGGTCACAGTCACGGTGTTCGATGGCGCGTCGATCGAGGCACGCGGCCTGACTGGATTGAGCGACTACGCAAAGGACGTCCCCGGCATGATCTACAACGGATCCGGGATCGGTGAGCGCTCGGGTCCTGACATCGTCATCCGTGGTGTTGCAAATTCACGACTGTTCGACTTCGAGACGAACATCGCGACAAACACAACGGGCTTCGCATACGGCGACCTGCCGGCGTACGCCTTCGACCCCGAACTGGTGGACGTGCAGCGAATCGAGATACTGAAAGGCCCGCAAGGCACGCTGTATGGGGCTTCCGCGATGGGTGGCCTGGTGAAGGTCGTCCCCAATCTGCCGCAACTGACGGATTTCAGTGGACAGATCAGGGGCGGCATATCCGCTCTCGACAGTGGCTGGGGCGCCGGCGGTAGCGGCTGGAACGTGGCAACCGTCGCCAACGTTCCCCTGTCGGAAGCCGTGGCGTTCCGGTTCTCGTTTCATGCAAGCTCGGACCCCGGCTTTGTCAATATTCACCTCCTGAGCGGCAATCCGAACCAGGCTTACGGGCCGAACGGTTTGGTTGGGTTCAATTCGCTGGCAGGCAATTCCTACGGCGCGGGAGAGTTTCTAAAGAACGTCAACAAGACCGAAATGGGAGGCGGACGGGCGGCTTTGCGCTTCAAGCCAAATGACCGCTTCGACGCAACGCTGGCGTTCGTGTATGACTCTAAGAATGCTGACTCGCTGGCGAACTACGAGCCGGTTCTGTCGACTTCCCAGAGCCCTCTGACCGCGAATCAGTTTCAGATAGAGCCGTCCTCCACGAACTATTCGCTGGCGTCATTGGAGGCAAGCTACGACTTCGGCCCCGCTGTCCTGCACTCGGTCACAGGTTGGATCGACCGGCATCACAGCGATTCCGTCGACTTCGCCGGCATCACTTACGGCGCGCTCGGCGGCAACGGGTCCGTGCCGCTTCCGACACCAGCGCCGGTAACGTTTGTCGTCGATACGCGCATCATCAGCCAAGAGTTGCGCCTGCAGGGCACCGCTCACGACTTGTTCGGGAGCGGCTCGGCGCTTGACTGGACGGCTGGCGGCTTCTACCAGAGAGAGAACCGCAACGCGTACGGTGATGTAACCGTTGGAGCCGCATGGCTTACGGACGCCCAGGCGCCGCTTCGCGCCCCGCCGAGCGGGACGGAAGTGGTGTGGGACGGCCTGTACGTGGCGACCTACACGAACAAGTCGGCTTTCGGTGACCTGACCCTCCACGTCACGCCACGGATTGCGGTATCTGTCGGAGCCCGTCATTCGTCGCAGAACGTCGATGCCACGCGCACAGACTTCAGCGATGTATTTGCCGGCGCGCCCCCAACCGGCAACAGTGTAATTCAGGAGCCCGTGTCCGAGAGCAAGACGACGCCGCGCGCGGCGGTCGAATTTGCCGCAACGAAAGAGGTCAACCTGTACGCCTCGTACTCCGAGGGCTTCCGCATCGGCGGGCATAACCCGATCGGCAATCTGACGACACCGGGCTGCGCCAACGCTCTCGCCAAATTTGGCATCACCGATCCCGCCGGGGCAGCAGAGTTCAAGTCCGACCAGATCAAGAACGTCGAAGCCGGTATCAAGAGCGCTTTCGCAGGCGGCAAGGTGGCCGCGAATCTGACCGTATTCCGGGTCGACTGGAAGGATCTGCAGACAGCCATTCAATTGGACCAGTACGATAGAGGCTGCGGCGCCTCATTCGTCGCCAACGCCGGTGCGGCCAGGATTAACGGGGCCGAAGCTGAGCTGCGCGCCGTACTTACGGACCATTGGCGGGTTGGATTGTCCGGCCAGTACGCCGACGGCAAGATTGTGGAGGTCGTGGCTGGCTCAAGCGGCTCGAACGGAGCCCCGCTGGAGAGCGCACCCAAGACCCAGGTATCCGGCAGCGTAGAGTACGCACTTGTGCCGCGTCCTGAATGGAATGCTACTGCCCGCGTCGACTATGCTTACGTTGGGGCGAGAAATCTGAGCAACACCAATACGCCTGTCGATCCGAACTATCAGTTGCCTGGGTATGGTGAGGTCAATCTGAGATTCAGTGCGTCGCACGACCAGTGGCAATACACGGCATTCATCAGCAATCTGACGAATACGATTCCGCGGCTCGGCATCTATATCTTCTCAGGAGGTCCTGGGAATTATGCCGGCGCCTTCGCACCTGGCGCACAGCGTTTCATAACGACTGGTACGCCACGCACTTTCGGTGTCGCGATTGAGAAGAAGTTCTGACATGGAGGCCGGCTCGCCCGCCGGTCGAATCGATCAGGCGGGTGCAGCCAGGACCGCGGCTTAGGAAGTAGCGCGATGGCAGCAGCACCACAGCTTGCGATTCACGACTCGGAGTTCACCGGAATGGTGGGCGTTGCGCGCGGCGATATCACGCCGCCAGCCGGGATCTTTGCACGCTCGTGGGGAAGCGCCAAGCATGACATCGCCAGCGGGGTCCACAAACCGCTGCTGGCTACGTGCGTTGTGTTCGCGGACGCGGCTCAGCGGAGCGAGCTCGTACTCCTGGCGGTTGATCTTAGCTGGTGGAGCTCCAAACAGGACGAACTCGGTCTGCGGACCGCGATTTTGCAGGGGACCGGCTTGCAGGAGCATCAGCTGATGCTCCACCCGTCACACACACACAGCGCGCCACGGACAGCCCTGGAGTTCGCCGAACGCCCGGGCGGCCATCTCATTGCACCGTACAGGCAACAGCTGACGAAGACGTGTATAGCGCTTGTGATGAAGGCGCGTCAGGCGCTCGTCCCGGCCACGTTGACGTGGCGCGAGGGGCGCTGCGCCCTCGCCTTTAACCGCGACCTCGCCGCTCCGGACGGCCGCATCCTGTGCGGCATAAACCCGTCCGCGCGCGCAGACGACACGCTATTAGTCGGCCGCGTAGCCGACGCGGCAGGGAGAGTTCTCTGTTCGTTCGTTAACTACGCCTGCCATCCCATTTCGCTTGGTGGGGGCAACACGCTGATTTTCCCCGACTATGTCGGTGCGATGCGCGAAACGGTCGAAGCGGCGACGGGTGGCGGCGAATGCGTATTTCTTCACGGCGCTTCCGGCGACCAGGCACCGCGCCGAAGCTTCGAGAGCGATGTCCGGATTGCCGATCAGAACGGGCGAGAGGTTGGCTACGCCGCACTGTCCGTTTTGGCATCGTTGTTCCGCCCGCAAGTGTCGCTGGAGTTTGCGGGAGTAGAAGAATCCGGGACGCCGCTGGCGATCTGGAGAGAGCGCAGTGCGGTCGTGCCGGGCATCGTCAAGGCGCGTCGAGTAACCGTTCGGCTCGCCATCGCCGACATGCCCAGTCGCGAGGAATTGAAGCGGGCTATTGCCGAGGCAACCGAAGGCTACATGGTCGAACGGCTCACTCGCCGGCTTCTGGCGCGCGAGTCG
>WNFO01001647.1_pt1 | contig 17841 bp, 17 predicted proteins | sample 5400251 | NCBI WGS metagenome assembly WNFO01 (sample SAMN13153354, study PRJNA577476) | soil metagenome | isolation source: 100 cm saprolite under Madrone tree | place: USA:California | collected 2016-06-14
GCTCGCGGATACGTTCCGCTTCCTGATTGGCCAGCATTGCCTGGTGCTCGAATTCCGCGGCAGTGGCAAGCCTTCGCTGGAACGTGTAACTCAGAATTGCAGCACCAGCAGCGCACTCAAATAAAACTAAGAATAGGAAACGACGATTCACGATTTCCCCCAAAGCCACTCGCCAGCGGGCGCTTTAATGCAGCAATGCCCTTCACACTTGTGTCTCAAATTGAACTCGGCGTCAAATGCGTTTCGCTTCCCGTGCGCTCAATCGTCCAACTGCAACGCTGAGGCTGGAAACTCGGTGTAGGGGCGCCCGCCGTGGCAGGCTGCACCCGTGCTCGGCAAGAGTGCGCCTTTAGTGGATATGTCCATGGAAAAAGAGAAACGCTGCGGAAACTGTCCGCAGCGCGAGAAAACTGCTGATGTGCAATCTTAAGTTGCGTTAGTTGCCGGTCTTGACGGCCACGGCAGGCGTGGAATTCGCAAAATAGTTTTGCTCGCGGAGCTTGCGGTAAATGCGGCCTGCAACAACGGCGGCGGTAGGACCCTTCACCGTGCGTGTGTTTCCACGCAGCAGAACCGCCAGCGCGATTTTCGGGCGTACGTCATCGGCATAGGTGAGAAACCACCCGATTTTCGATGGTGTGGTGTGGTCGTCGCAAGTCCCTGTTTTGCCGAGCGGCATCTCATCGCCATCCCGGTCGAAACTCGATTTGCCAGTGCCATACAGGACTGTGGCTAGCAGGCCTTCGCGGATCTCCGGCAGAATCGCGCCGATGTTCAATTCGCGCTTCACGCGCGGCGTGAAATTATCAACTTCTTCCTGGGTGTGCGGATACTGCAAATAATAAAGAGTTCCGCCGTTCGCAAACGCCGCGGACAGCGCTGCGAGTTGCAGCGGCGTCATCTGGATCCCTTCGCCAAAGCTGGACATTCGCGCGACTCCGCCATGGGCCGGCGGCGTGGTCGGAAACGAGCCCGGGTGTTCATCCGCCAGGTTGTACCCGGCAAGTTCCCCCAGGCCAAGAAGTCGGCCGTACTTGGAAACCGTTTCAAATCCCATCCGTGATCCGAGTTGCTCGAAAAATACGTTGTTCGAGTGTGCCATTGCTTCCGTCAAGTTCATGTACTTGCGGCGTCCAACCTTGAGCATGGTGTCGCGGGTGATGACATTTTCCTCGAGAGCGGCGAGCGCAATGGTCGGTTTAATTGTGGAGCAGGGAATGTAGCCATCGCCAAAAGCAATTTTTTGATTCACAACCGTCAGGATGCGTCCGGTGTTCGGATTCACGGCGACGACCGCGCCATTGTAACGCCCGAGCGCGGAAACCGCCGCTGCGCGAACTATAGGATCATCGTAGGCGCCGTTGTCAGCGCCGGAAGAATCCGCAAACGTGGGGACTCCTCCGCGATAACGCACGTATCTGTGAGTGCGCCTTACAGGCGTTCCTGCACCGGGAGTTGCCGGTAGAGGCATGGCGCAGATTGTCGCCATCAACATCGCAAGCGTTGCTTTTCCGAACTGCTTCACTGACGCCACCTTTTTCAGCGCGACCTCAAACTAGTCACTCTGACCCCGGCCTAACCCCGCCCCAAAATACTGCTGGGGCCAGAAGTTTTACCTTACACTGTCCTCACGGTCAACAAACATTCGCAAAAACTGTTCGTTGCCGCTACTAGTCGCGCACTATAAGCGCACGAACCGCAGAGGCTTCTTGCATCCCATCCGCCAATCGTAGGCGCTATTCATTTGATGCGACTTAGCGCCTGCGAGTGTGAAAGTCTCTGCCTCCATGAGAAACAGTTCTCTCAGGATGAGACATATTTTAGAGTTTTGAACCGCTTTCGCGCAATAGCCGTCTAGCCCTAGTACGAAGCTATGTGCTTTATTTTCAATAGCTGACCGTTAGTCCAGGGCCCCTGAACCTTCGTCCGGTTAGAGTGGCAGTCCAGGCGTGGATTGCAGGTTTCCGGTCGCATTCTGAAACGCCCGGAATCGGCTTAGCTCACAATCAGGGTGCGCAACGGCTGCATTACCGCGTGGGTCGCGCTTTGGACCCATCCGCTCCGGCAACTGCCGTGGCGGTCTTCATGGGCTGCTTTTCCGCGTGCGCAGGAGCAGCATGGCCATTCGCCCCCGGCGCAGCCGCATTCGAATTACCCGGCACCGGAATTTCCAGCTTCTTCCGCAGCACATTTTCCAGCTTGTCGCGAATGTCCTTGTTTTCCTTGAGGAAGATGCGCGCGTTTTCGCGGCCCTGGCCCATGCGCTCGCCGCCGAAGCTGATCCACGTCCCGCTTTTTTCGAGCACACCCCTATCCACGCCCAGATCGATCAGGTCGCCTTCGCGCGAAATGCCTTCTCCGTAAACGATGTCGAATTCAGCTTCGCGGAAAGGCGCAGCCACTTTGTTCTTCACCACTTTCGCTCGCGTGCGCGACCCGACAACCTTGTCGCCTTCCTTGATCGCCTGAATCCGCCGAATATCCACGCGCATCGACGCATAGAACTTCAGCGCCCGCCCACCCGTAGTGGTCTCCGGATTGCCAAACATCACGCCAATTTTTTCGCGAATCTGGTTGATGAAAATCAGGCAAGTCCGCGACTTCGAAACGATTCCAGTGAGCTTGCGCAGCGCTTGCGACATCAGCCGCGCCTGCAACCCCATTTGCGGGTCGCCCATGTCGCCTTCGAGTTCGGCCTTGGGCACTAGCGCCGCGACGGAGTCCACCACGACGATATCCACGCCGCCCGAACGAATCAGCGTTTCCGCAATTTCCAGCGCCTGCTCGCCGTTGTCCGGCTGCGACACCAGCAAGTTGTCCACGTCCACGCCCAGCTTCCGCGCATACACCGGATCGAGCGCGTGCTCCGCATCAATGAACGCCGCTTGCCCGCCGAGCTTCTGCGCTTCGGCGATCACGTGCAGCGTCATCGTCGTCTTGCCGCCCGATTCCGGGCCGTAAATTTCAATCACGCGTCCGCGCGGAAATCCGCCGACGCCCAGCGCCGCGTCAATCGACAAGCACCCGCTAGGAATCACACTGACAGGCACCAGGATGTCCCGGCTGCCGAGTCGCATGATCGCGCCCTTGCCATGGTCCTTTTCAATCTGTGATATCGCTGCTGCCAGCAATTTTTCTTTCTCATCTGTCATTTCTCACCTCGGTGGAGGAAATTGGAAACTCGAACCCAAATCCGTATTTCTCAAGAATCTGGCCCGCTCGCGAATGTCCCGTAGGACCCGCCATCTGAGGCGGGCCGCTCTGGGCCTTGGGACGTAACGAAGTGTGGAGTTTACCACTCGATTCATCCTCGCGCCATCCCTTTTTGCCGCTCGGCAGTCCCCTCGAACTTTGTCTTAGGCTCGCTGGTTAGCTTAAAACATCGCTCCAAAGACTGCACCCGCCGCACTGTTGAAAATCGTAAGAGGCAAATTAGCACGTAGGCGAATAAAAAGCAAACACAAGTTTTCGCTTTATATTCGCCTGACATTGCAGACCGCCCATTTCATTTCGATGATGTATACGGGCATGAGCCAGCATGCAAGGTAAGGCGATGCTCGGGTTCCTGCCGCGTATCTTCCCAAAAGACGTCACCGGTCCTGTCATGCCAACAAGCGACCACGTGAAGTGGTGAACGCCCTTCTCTCTTCGACAAAACATAAACCAGAGCGCGGCGCATCAATGACGCCCTAACACCTCCCTTTGGAAAGGTAACCCACCCGTCGTGGTCAGTCACATCAAAAACACGGATGATCTTGTCCTTGACCACGGGATGAGTCCACTCCTGCACTGCGTTTGCTTCCGGAACAGGTTCTCCCCTTTCATCGACAACTTTCAGCCTCCATTCAGGAACATCGTCGGAACCGTAAGGACTGAACAGCTCGGCAGCGAGAAACACCCATATTACGGCCGCATTAATCCACTTCTTGGATCGTTCCGTCACGAGTGCACCTGCTTCAGGACCTCATTTTTCGTAACTGTAGAAACCTCGCCTTGATTTCCGCCCCAGCCATCCCGCCGCCACATACTTCTTCAGCAGCGGACACGCGCGATACTTCGGGTCGCCAAGCCCTTCTTGGAGCACATGCATGATGTCTACGCACACATCCAGTCCAATAAAATCCGCCAGCTCCAGCGGTCCCATCGGATGATTCATTCCCATCTTCATCACCGCATCGACATCCTCCACCGTCGCCACGCCCTCCATCACGCAATAAGCGGCCTCGTTGATCAATGGCATCAGCACGCGATTCGAAACAAACCCGGGCGCATCATTCACCGCCACCGGCTTCTTCTCCAGCTTCTCCGCCAGTTTCATCGTCGTTTCAAACGTCGCGTCGCTCGTCTGCAGCGCCCGAATCACTTCCACCAGCGCCATCACCGGCACTGGATTCATGAAATGCATCCCCACAAAACGGTCCGGCCTCTTCGTCAGCGACGCCAGACTCGTCATTGAAATCGACGATGTGTTGCTGGCAATAATGACTTCCGGCCGCAGAAGCCCGTCCGCTTTCCCAAGCACCGCCCGCTTAATCTCAATCTTCTCCGGCACCGCCTCGACCACAAAATCCGCGGCCGCAATCGCGCGCATATCGGTCACGGGCTGCAAGCGGCCCAATACACTTCCCTTCTCCGTCTCCGCAATCTTCCCCTTCTTGATTTCTCGATCCAGATTCTTCCCAATCGTCTCCATCCCGCGATCCACAAACCGCTGCTCCACGTCCCGCAGAATCACCTTGTACCCCGACCGCGCAAACACATGCGCGATCCCATTCCCCATCGTCCCCGCACCCAGCACCGCCACGGTCTTAATATCTCTAAGGTTCAAGCAGCCTCCAGAGAAAACACCAGCGGCAACAGAATCACAGGACAAGCGCTATCGTCAAGATGCGGCGAACTTGGCGCGCCTGTCAGAGCTCCGAGGTTTCAAGGCCAACCAACCGGCGAGCATCGCGAACTTTTCATCCTGCGACCACGGCGCGCCAAAGGCACGCCCAAGTTCGGTAACGCGACGCATCAGCTCGTTTGGTTTGGCATGGAACACTTGTGCAGCGCGATCCAGGAGCTCCTTCTCTTTGATTGTGAAATCCCGCAAGCCAAAACGAGCGCTGGCATGGAGAAGCGCTTCCCGGAAAAGTTCTCCGTCCGCGGTATGGATCAGCGCGTGAAAAGCAAGGATCTTCTCCAACGTGGGAAGCGCTCTGCCAGAAGCAAGCAGCAGCCCGCATCGTGTGAGCTTCGCTCCCTGCTCTTGCGCCCTGGAGGCAAGCTCCCGGACTGCGCGGTAAGCCAGCCGCCTCGCCTCGGCCTGCATTCTCGCAATAAACTCGCGTGCCTGCCCAAGCAGCATTTTTTCCGCCGTATGATACGGCTGCCGGAATTCATAAGTGAAAGTTTCAACCAGGTGAACCCTCTGCCGCGCCAGCACAACAGGCGCGCCTTTTTCCATGCACACCGCCACAGCCGCGGCCCACCCCGAATGCACGCGAAACCCAAGCGCTGCTTGTTTTGAATGAGCCACTGCGAAAAACCTACTCCGGCGGCGCGCCTTCCACGATCTCCCGGATAATTTCTCGTGCGCGGCCTTCTTCCTCGGGCGAAGCGTAAACGGTCGCTCTTTGGCCGTGCCGCTCCACGCGCACCGGAATTCCGTTTTCTTTCAACGCCGCTCCCAGGAACCCTGCAAGACTCTCGTCTTCGCCGGACCACACTTCGCTAATAGGCATGGTAATCGCGGCTGATCTCTGTTTCGGCGTTGCCTGCTCGCCGGCATCGTTCACTGTCAGCGCCATGTCTACCGGCCCTTCCTTCAGGAGTTTTTCGAGGATTATTTCTGCTTCCGCGAGAGCTGACGAAAGGACCGCCACCTCAAAACCAAACCGCGGATGCGCATGATCGAGTAACGCATCGACAGGGCGTGCGCTCGGACCGGTGCCGAGAGGCTGTTCGTAATACGGAATGTTTGCTTCAGCGAGAGCTTCTAAAATGGACGCATGAAGAGCCGCGTCTTCGCCTCGCCACAATTGCACCAGCGCGCTGCCGGGATAGGCCTTCTCAACGATCTCGTCCGCCTCGACCAGATCAGCAACGAGCGTGACGTGGCAGCGGTTGCAAAATACCGTTCCGTGCGGGAACTCCGTATTGCACGCCGGGCAAATCATGACGCCAGGAAGTTTACTACACCAGGAAAACGCGAGGTGCAACTACTCCGGCGGCGCGCCTTCCACAATCTCGCGCACAATTTCCCGCGCCCGCCCTTCATTCGCCGCCGAAACAAAAATTCGTGTTTGCTGCCCCGGATTCTCGAGATGAATGGGAATTTCGTTTTCCTGCATCGCTGCGGTCAGAAATTGCGCGATCCGGTCGTCCGTTCCATTCCAAATCTCCGCCTCCGGATGCGTTTCGGTGGCCACGATCGGCCGGGGCTCCCCGGTAGCCACGCCATCCTGCGCGGGAATTTCTAAATCCGCGGGCTCGTCCTCCAGCAATTTTTCAAGCACCCCTCGCGCCGCCGCAAGATCCGTGGAAAGCACCACCACTTCAAATCCGAACCGTGGCTTCCAATCGATCGGCAATGGATCAGCCGTCGGCGCCACTTCATCATCGCCAAGAGTCTTGGCCGAAAACGGAATCCCTGCCGCTTCCAACTCTTCCAGCAACGCTGCGTGCACCGCCGGATCCTCTCCGGCCCACAGCAAAACCAGCGAACCTTGCGGAATCGGCTTCGATGACATGACTTCCTCCGGCGCGCGGCGGACACGCGCGGAACCGTAAGCTGAGTCTACTCCTTCCCTGGCTCCTCTGTATTTTCCTCGCCCTCCGCCTCTGGGCAAGCGCTTCACCAGCCAAATTCATTCCGGCGGCGCACCTTCCACAATTTCCCGCACAATTTCTCGCGCCCGGCCTTCGTCGGATGGACACACGTAAACCTTTGCTCCGATTGCACCATCTTCCACGCGCACGCCAATATTATTTTCGCGCAAGGCATCTACTAAAAATCCCATCAATGTCTGGTCGCTACCAGTCCAAATTTCGCGGGTCGCTTCTTTGTCCTGGGCCTCTGCTTTTCCTGGCGTCTCGGCTTGCTCTTCATCATCTGGCGGTAAAGCCGTGTCTTGTGGCTTTTCCTTCAGCAGTCTTTCTAGGATTCTGTTGGCCGGCGCGAGGTCTGACGAGAGTACAGCCACCTGGTATCCGAATCGTGTCATCGGTTGTATCGGGAAATAGTCTCCGCGCCGCGCGCCAGGATAAACACTCATAGCCTCGTCAAAATAGCGAATGCCAGCCAAATCGAGTTCTTCGAGCAAAGTCGAATGCAGAGCAAGATCTTCACCTTCCCAGAGTGGCTCCAAAGTGCCACCAAGCCTGGCATTCGAGACACCGTCGTCGGTGTTAGAAAGATTTTCCACTAATTCCACGTTGCAATCTGCGCAACGCGTAAACCCTTGCCGATACTCCGCTTTGCATTGCGGGCAGAACATAACAGCGGGAGTCTACTACACGAAGTAGTCGCCCTCGCAAGAGACCAGTCCCGAAGATGCGCTGCTACACAGTGCGCGCTACCCCTTTGTTTTCTTCAGTTTGCAAAATCATTCGAAAGCGCTCGCAAATTGCTCTATTTAAATACTTTATTTGTTACTTGACAAGCTATGTAATTCATGGTAGCGTGGTTTGTGCTCTTCAGCCTCGATTCACGCCCACCTACGCACTGCCGTCACGTGACGAAAATCTCGTCACGCAACTCCTTTTCTATCCCCAACTTACAAACCGTGACGCTCGCGACCCCTTCAGACCTCTGCATCTTCGCGCGGTTTTTGCGCGAAAAATCTGCTTTTGCAAAACCTGCCGGATGGGGGCTCCGCTATTCCCATTGTGGAACTCAACTCTTTGCGACCACAAACACTCTCCCCTACTTACTACCCCTTATCTCCTTTCCTTTCAGGTCCTTGCGCACTCTTTTGCGCTCGCGCAGACCTCAACTCTTTTGTTTTCAACCGCTTCCGCACTCTTCGCCAAAAACCACCCGGGGTGGGGGTATCCCTTTCAAATGATCTTGCCTAAAGCAGCACCTCGACCCGCTTGCCTGCGTCTTTTCCGCAAGCTCCCGCGTATACCAGTTAGAATGAGCGCCACGATCTCATGTTTGACGCCACAGCGGTCCAGCTTCTTTGGGACTCCGGCCACGCCGGGTTCAGCGCTGTTCTTCTCTACACTGATGGGCGATGAAGCAAAGTCCATCGCGCGCGGCCTGCGGAGGCGCGACCCCGATTTGCTCGACCGCCTGATCGAGCAATATCAATACCGGCTGTTCCGCTACCTCGCGTACGTCACGGGAAACAAAGAGCGCGCTGAGGATTTTTTCCAGGAGACGTGGATTCGCGTTCTTGAGCGCGGCCACCAGTACGACGGCAAATCAAAATTTGAAGCCTGGCTCTTCGCCATTGCACGGCACCTGGTCATTGACTGGCAGCGTTCAAAGAAAGTGCAAAGCCTGGACACGTTGACGGACCCCGATCAGGAGCATCCGCTGCAACTCGTGAACGAAAGCGAACCCTCGCCTCTGCGCCAGGTTCTCAGCCACGAGGCGGAAGAAAACGTTCAGGCATCGCTGCACAAAATCCCCGCAATTTATCGCGAGGTGCTCGTCCTGCGCTTCCAGGAAGGATTGCGGATCGAAGAGATGGCGGGCGTGCTCAGCGTTCCACATTCGACCGTGAAGTCGCGATTGTACCGCGGGCTCGAAGCGCTGCGCGGAGCGCTTCAAGGAGGCGCCGCATGATAAGCGACAATGCTCACGAACGCGCGCTGCAATTGATCGCTCAAGCGCGCGTCGAAGGATTGCCGGCGAGCGATAGTAGCTGGCTCCGTGCGCACCTGGAGGATTGTGACTTGTGCGCCGAGCATGCGCGCCAGACCGATCAGGCTTTGCGGGTGTTGCGGACCGCAGCCATTCCCGTGCCGGCCGGGCTCGCCAGCCGCACACAGTTCCGCGTGCGCCTGCGCGCGGAAGAGTTGCGCGAACACGGCCGGGTACAAAAACTTTTGTGGGCCATCGCAGGTGTTTCCTGGTCGCTTGGAATCGCGAGCGCACCCTGGGTGTGGCGTGCGTTTGAGTGGGTGGGACACCGGACCGGCGCGCCAAAGTTGCTTTGGGAAGCGGGCTTCGTGATGTGGTGGGCAGTGCCGGCACTGCTGGCTACCGGAGTGGTGTTGGCAAGCTGGAACGGCCGGGCCGGTGAACTGGAGTAGATGAGCTCCAAAGGATTGAGGCAAGAAGCCATGAATGGAACGGAACAAGTAGGCGGCGCGTGGAATGAACGCATGCGACTGATTCGGCTGCGGAGAAAGAAGGAGAAATCGCGGTTTGGCGATGAGTTTCGCCTCGTGCCGCGCTGGTTGATTGCCCTGGTGGTAGTGCTGTTCATCGTTGCGCAGGTCATAGCGGTATTGGTCAATCTGAGCCTGCTGGCAACCGGCGGGGAAACGTGGGCGCCGGAGTTGCGAAACAATCCGGTGGCATCCACGGCGGGCCTGATGGGCGTCGTCACGCTAGGTTCCGCGTTCATGGCCGCTTATATCTTTTTGATTGCCTACGTGAATCGCGACGCGAAGCGCCGCGGCATGATGTCCGGTTTGTGGACCCTGCTGGTGCTTATTCTTTCCTGGCCGTTTATGGCCATCGGGTTCATCATTTATTTTCTGATGCGCGAGCCGCTGCCGTATCCTTGTCCGCAATGCGGAAACACCGTAGGCGCGCGATTCAACTTCTGCCCCAACTGCAAATGCAACCTGTACCCCGCCTGCCCGCAATGCAAGCGCGAAATCGCGGAAACCGATAAGTTTTGCCCCTACTGCGGCAATGATTTGGGATCTCGCACTGACCCGGGTTCATCCGCATGAGTGGAGACCCGGGCCCAACTCGGGGCTGGCCCGATAGCCCGTGGCTGGCGGTTTGCGAATTTGCCATCGTGGCGCTACTCTTCGTGCTGGATCTCCATCACCACGTCTTTCTGACCAAGATCCTTTTCCTCTTCCCACTCGCCTGGGCCTCGCTACGATTGCGCGGGCTGCGCTGGAAAGACATGGGCCTGGTGCGATTCCATTCCTGGGGCAGGACGCTCGCGCTCGGCGTATTGTGCGGAACGGGTATTGAGCTTCTGGAGCTATTTGTCTCCCAGCCTCTGCTCGAAAAAATGACTGGCAAGGCGCCCAACCTTTCGCCTTTTCTGGCGATGCGAGGCAACGTAAGAACAGGGATTCTCCTATTAGCCTTCGTATGGATCTTCGCCGCCTTTGGCGAGGAGATGATTTACCGAGGCTATCTGATGAACCGCGTCGCGGCACTTTTGCGAAACTCGCGAGCGGCCTGGATTGTGAGCTTGATTGTGGTCAGCATGGTGTTCGGTGCCGCGCACATTGGCCAGGGAATTACGGGCCAACTCGAAAACGTGTTGGATGGCATGCTCTTGGGATTAGCCTATCTGGCCGGAGGTCGAAACCTCGCCATACCCATCGTCGCGCACGGTGTGACGGACACGGTCGATCTTTTGTTGATATTCCTGGGGAAATACCCGGGGATGCAATAGCGTCAAATACGTTCCACGGCGAGCGCGACGGCGTTGCCTCCGCCGAGGCAGAGAGCCGCGATGCCGCGCTTGAGATTGCGGCGCTGCAATTCGTAGAGCAGCGTGACGAGGATGCGCGCGCCGCTCGCACCGATGGGATGGCCGAGGGCGACGGCGCCGCCGTTCACGTTCACTTTTTCGGGATTGAGTTTGAGCTGGCGTGTTACTGCGATGGCGGCTACGGCGAAAGCTTCGTTGAGTTCGACGAGATCGACGTCCTTGTCACGGTCCCAGCCCGTTTTCGTCAGCAATTTTTCCACGGCATCGACTGGCGCCATCATTACCCACTTGGGTTCGACGCCGCTGACGGCTTGCGCGACGATTCGCGCGATGGGCTGTTTGCCAAGCCGCGACGCATTCCGCTCGCTGGTGAGGATCAACGCGGCGGCGCCATCGTTTGTGCCTGGGGCGTTGCCGGCGGTAACTGTTCCGTCTTTCTTGAACGCCGGCTTCAGTTTTGCCAGCGCCTCCGTGCTGGTGTCCTCACGCGGCGACTCGTCGTACTTGATGACGAGCGGCTCGCCCTTTTTTTGGGGAACTTCAATCGGGAGAATCTGTGCTTCAAAGAAACAGGATTTTCGCGCGCGCACCGCTTTCTGGTGGCTCTCGAACGCGAACTTGTCCTGCTCTTCGCGCGTGATGCCGTATTTTTCGGCGACGAGTTCCCCGGTCATGCCCATGTGAAAATTCTCGTACGCGTCCCAGAGCCCGTCATTAATCATGGAATCGACGACTTTGGCGTCGCCAATGCGAAAGCCAGTGCGCGCTTGCGGCAGAAGGTACGGGCAGTTGGACATGGACTCCATTCCGCCGGCGACAACAATCTCCGATTCGCCGAGTTGCACTGCTTGCGCAGCGAGCGCCACGGCTTTCAGACCGGAGCCGCAAACTTTGTTGATGGTCATCGCCGCCACGCGTGGAGCGCAGCCGCCTTTAAGCGCGGCCTGCCTTGCTGGATTTTGGCCAAGGCCGGCCTGGACAACGTTGCCGAGAATGGTTTCGTCTACTTGCTTCGGGTCGAGGCCCGCGCGGCGGATGGCTTCGGCTACGGCTTTTCCGCCGAGCTCCGGCGCGGAGAATCCGGCGAGACCACCTTGAAATTTTCCGATGGGTGTCCGAACGGCGGAGAGAATGACGGGGGTTTCGGTAGTCATGGCAGGCCTCCTGCGGAACAGCAGACATCATTATACCGCGAAGGAAGAAAGGAGGCTCGGACGTCACAGTCGCGGCGAGCAGGGCGCCCGCCGCGGCGGGCGCCCTACATCTCGTCTGGGGCTTGCGAGAAATTGCGACTAGTTTGCGGCGGCTCCCGCTGCGCCCGGCTGGGCTTCGTCGGCGCTGGGGCCGTAAAGGCCCGGAACGGCAACGCCGAGCAAGCGGTAATAGACGGTGAGCTGCGCGCGATGATGAACGTGGTGGTTCATCACCATGCCGCGAATGCATGCCACACGCGGCATGTTAAAGATCTCTTGCCCGCCAGCGAGCAGCCTCCAATTTTTCATTATTTCCGCGTCGCTTACGCTTGCCAGCGCTGCGCGCGCATCCGCGACGTTCTTGTCAAACACAGCGAGCAATTCCTTTCGATTGTCGATCTTCGGTGGTTGAAAACTTGGTCCACCCACGGGCGCATAATCCAGTTCCTCGGTCTTGATCGTCCATGGCAGCCATTCCACCATCGTCGCCACATGACCAGCAAGCCAGCCGACCGTTCCGGATTTTTCATGCGGCTTCCAGTTCCACTTCTCATCGGGACATCGCTCCAGAACCTTGCGGGTGTTTTGCATTTCCTGGTCGAACTCACCAAGCATCATTTGTCCAATGGTCATGACTTCCTCCCTTGCGGAATTTGAGATTGGGGCGCACCGATACTAGGCGAACAAAAAGCGAATTGTCAAGCACTTCTTTCGACCACCTGCGGGTCCTTACTTTATCCCGGGAACTCTGCCCTGCTTAGTTGCGCGAACACCCAAATTGGTCACTTCGTACCTCGCGGCCCTTCGCCGTTCGGCTTGACAGTATGTGGAAACGGAAGAAAATGGCGACATGGCACACCAATTCTCTACCTCTTACATAAAAGACTCCATCAGTCTTTTTCGCTACTACAAGAATCTTGCCGAGCGAGCCATGGCCCAGTGCCCGGACGCGGCGCTATTCACCACGCTCGACGCCGAATCGAATTCCATCGCCATCACCGTGAAACATATGTCGGGAAACATGCGCTCGCGCTGGATGGATTTTCTAACCTCGGACGGCGAGAAGCCGGATCGCAATCGCGACACGGAGTTCGAGGAACCGCCCAAGACGCGCGCGGAATTGCTGGAACTGTGGGAGCGCGGCTGGAAATATCTTTTCGATGCGTTGGAGCCGCTCAGCGAGGCAGATGTAACGCGGACGGTAACGATTCGCAACGAACCACATTCCGTGATGCAAGCCATCAACCGCCAGGTGGCGCACTACTCGCACCATATTGGGCAGATTCTATTTCTGGCCAAGCATTTGACCTTCAGTTCCATGGGGAAATGGCAATCGTTGAGTGTGCCACGAGGGCAGTCGAAACAATTCACAGCTGACGTCGCAGCGGGGCGCAAGTCGCAGCGCTGAGCCTTTGAACAGCTCGAAGGGCGGCCCGCCTCGGAAGGCGGGCCCTCCCATGCGGGCTAAGGACGATCTGCAGCGAAAGATTTAGCGTCAGGTGGAAACTTTTTGAGTCGAACTTCGCCACAATCGGGGCATTCGCCTTCGGCGAGTACAAATTGTGCAAGGCAGAGTGGGCAATACGTCCGGCAGTTCTCGGATTCCCGATGCGGCGGACGCAGAAGTTCTTCCGGCGGCATTCCGTTTTTTGCAAGAAAGGTTTCGAGCGCGCGGCGCATCGCCGCATCGCTCGAGGCCTCCGTGTCCGTTCGAAATAAACTCTGCCGTAAGGTCCGTTCTGCCTGGACACGAGCATCTTCCTTCGGAAGCAAAACGTAGGCTACAGCAAGGGGATGAAACGCGGAAAATAGATCGCGCAACAGAACATCGTTCGCGCGGATCGCTGAGAAAGGCGAGAGCGCCAAGACCATCACCTGCTGCCAGCGGCCTTCCTTCTGTTCGGGATACAGCGCCTGGTGGGCGCGCAGAAAACTCCAGCCAATCCACGCGAGGGACCAGATCAAATAGGCGAGGAGAACCGGCCAGATGCGCTCAAGACCACGCAACCGGATGAGCACGGGGGCCATCAAGAACAAAAAAACAAAGAGCAGCACACAAGTTGTGCGAAGAAACGCCGCATGGGTCTTGTACTCCTCCAGGCGCAGGGCAACTTTTTCCGTGTCGAACATTTTTTCGAACTCGCGTTGAAACGCCCGGTCGCGCTCTTGAGAAGATTTTTTGCGGACGCGGTCGAGAACTCCGGCGAGAAACGTTGCATAGGCCTCCGAATGGGCGAGGAAGAGCACCTGGCCGGCCGTCCGGACTTCCTTACCCGCGCTGTGAATTTGTTGTTTTTCCCGCCAGTTCAAGCGAATCATTCGCCCGCTGGTGACTTCACTGATTTGGGGCGAAGGTGAGTCCGCGGCGGATCCTTCGTCAGTGGTTTTTACTGATGGAAATGATTCGCAGATGATGGCTCCCGCGAGGGGTGAGAAGGGGTTCAGCAGGAAAAGTTTGTGCCGCCCGAAACGCAGCGGCAGCCCGTGAGGAACAATCCTGGCCCGGAAGCGCCAGCCAATCCGCAGAGCTTCACTCTCGAGGGGCGCCCATCCTATGCATTGCAGCAGGTAAACGCCGGCAAGAATCAGGAACAGGACCTGAACTTCAGTCATTAGGACTGCGGCGTCTCTTCCGAGGCTTTGCCGGTCAACACCCGCTTGATGTAATTCACCAGGCGCTTCAACATTGCGGAGAGGGCGACGAACATGGCGACGATCAGCTTCCAGAACTTGGCCAATAAGCCAGTCTTGAACGCAACCACGGCTGCACCGCCGGCGACCAGGGCTGCGAGTCCATACTCGGCGACCTTGTCTCCCGGCCGAAACTCGGCGTAACTGTGGCCGGTCTTGAACGAAAAGCCTTTCAGCATTTCCGCGAACTGTGGCATTACGTCGGAAACAACATCAGGACCGAGAACGAGGTCCACATCCATGGTGCCGCGGCGCCCCAGGATTCTTACAGAATAGTTGACGCTATTCTCGGCCTTGCCATTCTCAAGGGCATGGCCGCGAGTGGCCCAGGTGAGGTTCTTCGTTGAAACATCGTAAAACGGCGGTTTGTACCAACCGTCGATGGTGTAGGCGGGCCAGCCGCGCTTGGCTCTTTCCTTGTTGCCCTCTTCGGTGTTGGTCTGAAGCTCCTTCAGCAAATTGCCGGCGTCCAGCTTGTCGCGATCATCGTCTTTCACGTAGCCGATTTCGTGGAATTCGAAAATCACAAACCAGAATTCGTTGGATGCCTGATTTTCCTTGCGCTCTGGGATAATGACGCCGAGTTCGGCGCCGCTGGGAGGATTCTGAGTCAGCTCCAAAAACTTCCGGGTGCCATCCGCACCGGCGAATCGATACCCTTCGGGAACGTTAATTTCCGCCAGGTTGCCCAGCTTGCCGACGGTTGGGCCGTCTTGCCAATCGATTTTTACTTTTGGAGCGGTATCCTGTTCCTGAGCAGGCGCGGAGAGGGGCAATGTCAGCAATGCAAGAAGCGCGGCGAGGTAAAGAGAATGGTTCGCAGGTCGGGCGAGTCGCATGTGTTTTCTCCCTTTCTGATCGTCAGGAGAGCCAATTCGGGCATTCTGCTCTCAGATTCGGCAGCTGTAAACAATTTTGGGAGACCGCGATGAGTAAATTGCCAAGATGGCTTTCGCAAGTGTTCAGGATGCGTTGATTCGAAGGGGCCGTCGCACGCGGTTTCCTCTTCGCATGGAAATCCGATACTCTGCTTGAATCATGGCCACGCTGTTTGAGATGGAGCCGCTCGGGCAGAGCGGGCTGAAGCTCAATGAGGCGCAAGAGCGCGCGATGACGCACGGCGAAGGGCCGCTGCTGGTGATTGCGGGCGCGGGAACGGGAAAAACGCGCGTCATTACCGAGCGCATCCGGCACCTACTGCAATCGGATGAAACGCTTTCGGGCGAAAATATTCTCGGGTTGACGTTCACGAAAAAGGCCGCAGGCGTGATGAAAGCGCGCGTGGTGAAAGCGACGGGCGAGCGCGGCAAAGCGGTGACGCTGGCGACGTTCCATTCCTTTTGCGAAACGCTGCTGGCGGAAGCCGACCCACAACGGCTGGTGCTGGACGAATTCGATCACTGGATCCTGCTGCGGCGCAGCCTGCGGCGGCTGCGTCTGGACAAATACCGGAGGCTGGCGGAGCCGGGACAATTCCTGAACGATTTCGTAGAGTTCTTTTCGCGCTGCCAGGACGAATTGGTGTCCAGTGAAGACTATCAGCGCTATGCCGACGAGCTGACGGCGCGCTTGGAAGCCGAACGCGAAACGTTGGACGAAGACACTCTAGCGGAACGCCAGGAGACGGTGGCGCTACAGCAGGAGCTTGCGCGCGCTTATCGGGCCAGTGAAGAACTTATCCGCGAAAAGAACCGCGTTTCCTTTGGCTCACTGATTACCGGAGCGGTGGATCTGCTGCAGCGGGATGCGCAACGGCGCGACGCGCTGCAAAAACGATACCGCTACATCTTGGTGGATGAATTTCAAGACACCAACATCGCGCAACTCCGCTTGCTGGAGCTGCTGGCCGGGCCCACGAAGAATATCGTCGCGGTCGGCGACAACGACCAGGCGATATACCGCTTCCGAGGAGCTTCGTTCGCGAGCTTCAAATTATTCCTGGAGCGATTTGCGGGATGGAAAGAGGGGCAGGACTCCACGCGGTTTCGCGTGGCACTGACGGAGAATTATCGCTCGACGCCGAACATCCTGCGCGTGGCGATGCAGGTAATCGGCCAAAATGCTGTGAGCGCCGACTTTCCAAAGAAAGTCCTCTCTCCTAACAAGCCGCCCGGTGAAAAGATCCGCATCGTGGAGCTGGCAACTCCAGAGGATGAAGCGCGCTGGGTGGCCAGCGAACTCGAACGCATTCATGGAGCGGGGCGGCGCTGGAAGGATTTTGCCGTGCTGTACCGCCAGCACGCGCACCGGGATTATCTTGTGGAAGAGCTATCGCGGCGAAAGATTCCGTTTGTCATCACGAGACTTTCCATTCTGGAGCATCCGCTGGTGAGAGACGCGCTCGCCTACCTGCGGCTGATCGCCGCGCCGTATGACGACATTGCCTGCGCGCGTGTGCTGGCCGCTCCGGCGTGGCGACTGGAAGCGGCGGATTTGGTGCGCCTGGCGGAGAGGGCGCGAAAAGAGAAAAAGGCGATTTATGACCTCCTGCAACTGCCGCAAGGACAATTGGCCTTCGACGGCTCGAATGCGGCGCTCGGGCAACTGGTGGAATTTGTTTCTTCGCAAAGAAGAACACTGAAGCGCTGCACGGCGCGGGAGATTCTGGGGAGTCTGATCGAGTGGCTGGAGATCCCACAGCGCGCGAAGGAACACGACCGAAAATACGTCAAGCGGCTGGCGGAATTCATGAAGGAGTGGGAACCGAAGAGCGAAACGCGCGGTCTGGCGGAGTTTATCGAATACCTGGATTACTACGCCCAGGCCGGCGGAGTGGTGAGCCTGGAAGACGACGCGCCGCTGGACGCGGTGCGGCTGATGACCGTCCATGGGGCGAAGGGCCTGGAGTTTCCGCAGGTGTTTGTGTTGCGCGTGAACAACCGCGCCTTCCCCGCGACGGAAAGGCCCCGTGTGTTCGAATTCCCGGTGGAGCTTATGAAAGAGGGCGCTCCCGCTGAACAGTTTCATATCCAGGAAGAGCGGCGGCTGTTTTACGTGGCGCTGACGCGGGCGGAAGAACGGCTGACCATCACGACAGTGACGGAGAAAAAAGGAAAAGTGCCGGTGTTCATCGAGGACATCGTGATGGACCCGGCGATCAAACGGCAGGACGTGCGCCAGATCATGCCGAAGCTGCCTTCCGCAGGAAGAGATGATGGGGTACAGGAAAACCTTTGGGGAGATTCGGAGCTTTTTCCGGCCGCCGAGGGATCGGCAAAGATTTTTTCGCGGATTGCGAATTGGGCGGAGGAGTTTCATCCGCCGTCACCGGAGCCGCTGACGCTCAGCCCATCAGCGCTGAGCGGTTACCGGACGTGCCCGCAACGGTATCT